>F42_Fallow_Deer__coassemble_443_pt1 | contig 13978 bp, 20 predicted proteins | sample F42_Fallow_Deer__metabat2_low_PE_003 | metagenome-assembled genome bin F42_Fallow_Deer
GCGTTCTAAGGTAAAACCAATAGTTAAGCTCACCTACGAAATAAAGCGCGTCGGACTTCATTTTCTGAATATCAAAATATGATAGGTTCATTTTAGCCGTTACCTGCCACCCGGGGGAAAACGGTCATAATGCCCTGCTATCGTTGCGCGGTAGCCGCTTGCACGGTTGAAATAGTTATCTGGTACGTACGAGCCTGCCAACCTAATCATTGAGGCATATGGTCTTTGTGCACCAGGGTTTACCGGGAACGCGCTCTCGCCTACTGTCTCCTGCGTAGGTATAGCGCCGCCGTAGCCGCCTACCGTCTGCTTAAGCCCGCCCACCTGCACTGCGTATGTTCTTGCAGCGCCTGCCGCCTCCGATACTTTAATACTTGATGTATCTATTTTCCCCGTCCAGTCAACCCGGTACGTAGAACTCGTAGACGGGTTTATAAACGGTTTCAGTGTCAGCGCAAACGGGCTTGATTTAAATTCATACGTCCAACAAAACGCTTTGCAGAATGCCTGCACAATCCCGAAAGGCGTATCTATTCCCATTGTCTCTACTAAGTCCCAAGCATACTCCGGGGCGGTAACCGAATTAATTCTGAACGAGATGTAATACGCCTCTGCATTCGGTACGGTGGTAATCGGTGTACCCGAATATACCATAGACGAGGCGGAGGTAGTGAAACCGAAGTTCAAATCGTGTGTCGGTCTTGGCGTAACCAAACAAGACGTAGAACCCGGGCTTACCGGGCTGTACTTGTAATTGCCATCGGGTCTTACCGCACCGCGCGCAAACGCCAAAGCGAATGTACCGCCGTTGCTTCTAAGATAAACCGTAGCAGGAGCAGAAGGTGGGAGAACGATAAACGAATCGTCGGTAAACCTTAAATCGAATTCCGAACCAACCATGTAGGTAAAACACGTGGCTACCTCGTTGCTTTCCGCTATCATGTAGTTAGCCGCATATACCGAGCCGTCCAACCCGTCGTGCGCGCCTTTAAAAACCAATTGGCTCTCCGCGTCCTTGTACTCCCCTGCCTTTTTTGTGACCCGGTCTGCGATGTATGACATAAGCAAGGGCGTCGACCCGTTCGCCGCATATATCGTAGGTATGGTAACGTTGTTGGGGTACGCGTAATTAAGGCTATCTATGTACGTCGAAAACTGATATGCCGGTGTCTCGAATTTAGGTATGGCAACCACCGGGGCGCGCACTGTCGAAAGCTTCGATATGTTTTCTATCAGTTCAAGGCTATACCCGTCCTCGTCTGCCGTTACCCGTACACGGAACAAACCGCTACCAAACGGAATATTGAAGCCCCCAAAATACAATTCGGCGCGGTACGGGGATGTCCTTGTGAACGCCCCCGGGAAACGCTCGGAACGGAACACCCGGTCATTTACTTCCGAACGCGGTATGTTGATTGTCCCGGAGTAACTAACCGTTTGCTCCGTGAATTTTAGGGGGTCGGGGTTGTTGATAGTCAGTTTTACCGAGTTCGCGGAAACACCGTCTATCACTTCCCCATTAATTCGTACTGTTAAGTCCATATTGTTAAGGTTCTATAATTTCAAACTTGCATTTAAACGCCGCTACCCGTCCCGTTGCACCGCCTTGTATGTTCAGCGCGTTCGGGTTCTGTATCGTAACGCGCGCCCACTGGTTTGTAGCCAAAGGGAATACCCCGGCAACCTCCCCGGAACGTGAAAGCCAGTACAGCGCGTTTTGGTTATCGTCCGTTACTACTACGCTTATCGTAACGTCGTAGGACAACACGCGGTTGCCACCCGAGAAGTTAACCAAGTAAGTAGGCACAATGCGGTATTGGTCGAAATACATCGTATCATAAGCCCCTTTACTGTTAAGCCATCGAAGCGTTACGCGTTTGTTGGGGTCGGAGCAATACGGGTATTTACGTTCAAAACGTGCGTAGCCCCATACGCTGGCATCGTTCGCGGTTCTAAACTCTCTATTGGGCTGGTTTGCCGACTGCGATACATCGGTATTTGCCCACGTCCCGGACGTACTTGTACCGATAAAACGCGCCCGTAGTCTACCGTCCGAATTCGCTGCAAATTGCCCGTATCGTAGGGCAAAGTTAAACGGCGTACCCGTTAACGGGCTGTTGAGAAACGAAGCACAGCTAAAGTCCAACTGGTTAAACAGTCCGTTGCCGTAATCGGATAGGTTGCGAGTGCTCGGTGAATTTGGGAATGCCCCGTTGGCTATCGGTGCATGAATCAGAGCTAACGTCATTGATTTCAACGTGCCCTCGCTGTATAATATCTGAACGTTATCCGCGAAGTCAGTAAACCCCAGCCCTGTGTTAATGCTCTCCGTTATGCTCGGCGTAGCCGCCGCCATCATCGATATATCCAATACCGCGCCCTCGTATGGGACGACCGTAGCCGTTGCCTTGGTATCACCGTTACGCCAAAAGATAAGCCGTATACTTGTAACTGAACCTACCTGCTCCAGTCGTATAGGGCGGTAGATACCTGCCCCGATGCCTGGGACGTACATAGCACCGCCAGCTGCAACCGTTGTATTGTTTAATAGGTCTCTTATAATCATTGTTTTTTAGTTAAAATGGTTAATATCTCTGCCCTTACTATCCGGGACACCTCTACTGTGATACGTTGCACCATCTCGGGGGTTAGTATCTTACTTGCTACGCCGCCCTCGTTGTGCTCGTTGGGTACTTTAATACCGTCTCGCTTGATAACGTATGCTATCGCATATGCCGCTTCTTCGGGTATGTCTGTGCCGGCGTTCGCGTTCTTGTCTTTAATCCATTGCTTGATGGCAGAAACGGGTGGGAAACTACCAGCCGCCCGCCCGTCTTCCATCTGATAGATATACGCCGGGCTTTCTATCTTCACGCCGCCTGCATACTCTACCACCTCTGTTTCCCTGTCGAAGCGGCCCGAAGCGTTAAGCCTCATGCGATAGTAGTTAGCTACTATCTCGTCGCGTATCTGCCTAACTAATTGGGTAACTTCCTTGTTCATAGTTAAATGTATTTAAGCCAGCTAAAATGTTTCCTTGTCTTCGGGTAGTATACATCGTGCTCGTTGCCGTAGGCTTCCTTCTCAAAGCTCATGCGGTCGTATGGCTTATCGTTCGGGTCGCATGGCTTCTTCTCGAAGCTCCAACCGAAGAAGCGAATAACGTACTCGATACCGTACCACAAGTAAAACGGCACGTACAGCATCTCGCGCATTTGCATCGTGTGGATGTGTTCGTGTCTTAACGTCTTCTCGCTTATAACCGCGTTACCACGTACGAAGAGAACGCCGAATAGGTTAATAGCCTTGAAGCCTTTAACCGGGATAATGTTGTTTCTGATGATTTTCATGCTCTTTTGTTTTTAAACAGTGCACAAAAGTACGAAGCAAACCGCGAGAAAACAAACGGTATTAAGTTCACGCCCCGTACTTGTATACGTCAAACGTTGCCTCCCAGCCCGATTTGATGGTGTCGTACTGGTTCTGCACTTTAGCGATACGCAGTGAGCCAATCTCGTAGCCGCATATGAAGCTCTTAAGCATCTCATGCAAAAGCCGGTCGGTACGTATCAGCGTTGTAATCTCCATTGCATCGTCTCGCATATAGGCCGATGTACCCATACAGCGAATTACTACCGTGTAGGCGCTTGACCCCGGTACGTTGGTGTCTGTATAGCTTCCAGTCGTTACGTCAAGCGTAAAAAAGTCCTCACTCAATTCGTTAGCCGCTACATTCTGTACGGCGGTATCTCCGAATATCAGCGTTTTGCCCAAGGCTGTGGCCCGGGCGTTCGCTGTGTTAATTATTGTTTCAAAAGTCATAACTATCTGTTTTTCATTTGATGTTTCTTCATTTCTCGCTTCTCCTTCTCTATCTCGTCGTTACGTTTGGCGATAGCCAGCATAGCGTCCGAATAGTTGATTTGCTTTGCATCCTCAAAGCTACAGTGGAATAGCTCGGCGGTAATCTGCACAAGCCCGAGAAGGTTCTTTGCTTGTTTAATCGTCTCGTCGCCCGTCAACGCGCTTTCGCCCGTCTGCTTCATGTTCTGAAACACGATTTGCTCGAGACCGTCCGCAATTTCCATCTGTGACACTATGAACTTATCAAGCTTCGCAGCGTCGAGAATTGTCTCGGCTTCATAGTTGTCATCAGTCCATGCCTTGATACGCCCGTTTGCGTCCTCTGCGCGGCGCGTTTCAAGCATAGACCATAGAGTTATGCCTTCAACGTCCCTAAGTCTGTACACGGCTTTCCCGTTGCGCGTAGCGACTTGTGAAGGGCGGCAATACTTAATCATATCTTTGAGTAGCTTTTCCTCGTCCTTGGTAATTCGGACTGTTCCGTTAGCCGGTAGGTTAGCAACTCTTAATAAAACCTTTCGGTTGTTAATCGCTGTTATGCGATATATCCATTTCAATATAAACTTTTTCATTATTTGGGTCTGTATTTACGTATCAAGAAGTCCACACCGTAACGGAGTGCGTCAAGTGCGTGATTCCACGCGTCTATCGCCTCGTTGGTGTATGTGTCCGATACTTCGTCCTTAATCCATTTGTAGTTATCCAGCTCATCAAGTAGCTTGACCGAACGCTTTGTTACGTGCAGCTTGAACTGTTTCACCTGTGCGATGCCGGCAGCCACAGAGCCGCGCCCCTTAACACACGGTATTGCCTTGATACGCTTTTGCTGTAGCTCCACGATGCTCTTTTGCTCTGCACTATCGCACACGGTTACAACGCGGTTAAGTGAGTTCGCGTTCAAGTAGTCCGCTATATGACTGTTAAGCAAGCCTTGTTCATAGCAAAGTAGGTCTACGTATAAGTCCCAGCCCTCCATGCGTATATCGACTATCGCGGTCGGGTCGTTCACGAACCCGAAGTCAAGCCCCAGGCATCTGCCCGTGAAGGTTTCCGGCATATCGTCTATGACCTCATACTCGGGGTAAACGTTACCCTCTACACCGCCCGTCAAGCCCTCACCGTACACGCGCCACCAATTCGCATCGTCCTTGTTCTTCTCGATGGCTGCGACTTGCTCGGGGGTCAAGTACGGGTTATCCTTGTACGTTGAATGTATCGTGGTGTATCGGTCGCCTACGAACTCGGTCTCACCCCAAAACTTACGTACCGGGTTGTAGTCAATGATAACCTTTTTACGAGTACGGATATCGAGCTGCCTAAAGATTTCGCGCGGTATGCTTTGCGCCTCGTTGACGAAAAGTATATCACGTGCAGGACCGTGCACCTTCCCGGCGTTATCGCAAGAGAAGAACTCCACTATTGTGCCGTTCGGGTATTCGTATGTACTCTCCGTTTTATTAAATCGGCTCTCGTCCCAATATCCCTCCGCGGCTACCATGGCTTTAAAGTCGCGGAGCATACCGCGCTTAACCATAGGGAACGTAGCAGCCACACACGAGATAACGAGCGGTTGTGGGTTGCTGAGCGCCAGTATGTGCAACATCTGTAGCGTTGCCCATGTCTTGCCGCTACGTGTACCCCCTTTAGAGGCTACACCGCGTATCTTCGGGTCTACGAAAGCCGCCAGTATCTTTTCAAAAGTAAATGTAACGTTCATGCTCTAAATACCTCCTAACTTCTGTAGGTTCTTAACCGCATCCTCGGAAAGCACGTTAACCTGCATAGCCTTTGTGCCTGCTTCCTTACCGTTGCTTGTAACGTCTTTAAGGTCTCGTAGTCCTCTAAGCTTCGCCATGTAATTGGCATCAACCACACCGGCGAGCGCGCTTTCGTCCATATCGGTTGCAATGAGTTCGGCGATAAGGGCGTACCCGGTCAATAGGTTGGCTGCGTCCTCGTTCCCATCTTCAGCCAGCTTTTCAAGTCGTGCGCCGTTCTTCTTGAACGCTTGCAAAGTCCACCCGATGAAAAGGCAGAAGCCGCCAAGCGATGGCGCGCGTTTCTTTTCTATTGGAACTTTCTGACCTGCCGCGTTCCCACCCTTTAGGACTTCATAAGTAATAAACGGGTTCTTCGCGCAGAAGTTCATGTACTCGGCTACGTAGTCCACGCACTCCTCGACGGTAGACAACGTAGCGCCTTTGCAGCCGCGCGTCTGCACGACTTCATAGAGTTCTTTGCACTTCTTCAAATCGTCTTTGGGGGCGGGGGCTTTGCCCGTCGCTTGTCCCTTGGTAATTGCCGCTTTCGTATCGGGGGCGGCTTCCTTCTTTGCTCTTCCTGCCATAGTTTGTTAGTTGCTATTAAAGTATCGCGCGTGTGCGCTCGCGGTCTCTTAAAGAGATGCGCGAGTAGCAGACCAGTCAACAAGTAGTTGGACTGTTTGGACTACTCACGTTGTTTTCAATCACGGCACAAAGGTAGGCAACAAATCGCATCAGACCAACCTACGGTCAGTTAGGCCTTTTTTACAAATAAAGTTTACAAATGAATTATATTTACATTATTTCTTATGTGTGCACAGTAACTACCTGTCTCACTGAACGTTACAAGCACCTGCACAGACACACACCTTTTTTTCTAAACTTTAATATAGGATATAGTATATTTTGTACCCTCCAAAATACACTTTTCTCCAGAATAATGTTTTACCCTCTTTTTACTGTGCATCTGTGCATTTACATATAACATATTATAATATAAGGAGTTAGACTGCACAGTAACCTGCACAGTAGCGATTTTTTACTGTGCAGCTGTGCATAAAATATGTTAATTTTTGAGGCTCTTTTTTCTAATTATAAACAAAAGCCCAAATCTGACATTTTGTAATCAGATTTGGGCTTTTCACTATCACCCGACTTGACACGTCCTTTGGGGGCGCTGACATTTAGTTCGACACGGGTCTTTGCGGCACTATCATTATGTCAATTTCCACCCGAGCGAAGACCGACACCAATACCACGTTTGAGATGTCCCATCCTTGAACGTTGATACCCTTTTTATCCTTCCCCGGGCGTCTATTCCGTAGGTTCTTGTTATGTCCTGCTCGTTTCTTTTCTCCTCGGCTAACCGGGCTTCGTCTCTGATAAGATACTGCCTTTTATTGATAGGCTGCTTATATGTGAAGTCCTGGGCGGCTACATACTTTGCCAGCTTATCAATCCAACCGTTGCAAAGCTGGGCTTCCACATAACCGCGCCCGTACTTGTCTTTTGTTACCCCGGCGGTATATCCGTACCTTCGTATGAATTCCCATATTATAAAGACATGGCAGTTGAGGCATACCGCCATATCCATAAAACTAACTTTCTTCATGCACGATGTTTTTAATCTTTATATACTTGTAATATGCCCCGGCTCGCGGCTTCTTCATGAATACGTCGCCGGCGAACATTCTCTCTAAGTCTTCGGGTAGACTCCACGTGCCCACCTCGTCCGCTACACTTTCGTGTACCTCGGCTATAATCACGCCTTTTATGCTCGTATAGCCCACTACTCTGATACCGATAGGGTATTTCACTTCGTCAACCCATGCGGCTGTCATATCACCCCATTTAAGCTTATGGGGAAGCTTTGGTTCTTTAGTCATATAATTCTTCTTTAAATGCCAATTTATAAAATTTTCCTTTCTCCAGTAAATACACTCCGCGTAGCTCCATTTCCGGGACAGTCCACGCACGCGCTTTGGCCGCGTCCTTGGGGTGTATCTCGACCAAGTACAGCGCTTTATTATCGAGTCGGTATACCTTACCCACAAGATGCGCCCGGCAAAACTCAGTGCCGTGTTCCGGCTTATACCCAATATTGAAATACTCGGGCTTCCTACCGCGTGCAGTTTTCAACGATAAAAGTACCACCGCTAACACTACCATTATCCGTCTTACCCCCATTATCCGTCTTACCCCCATTATTCGTCATACCTCCCATCTATATTACGGGCTGCAAACTTAGCCACAAGCCACAAGCCAGTTACCAAACCCGCACCTATTGCGATTCCAAATAAACACATTAATGTTTCCATGTCTTTTAAATTTTTGATGATACATTCTCCAAACCGTCTCCCATGCTTACAAGCTTCATATCCCCGTGCTTACCACGGATATAGGCGGCTTGTACATTACCGTGCCCGTCCGTAGAGAATTGGATACCCCGCACACCCTCGTGCTCCTTGATAAGCTCGCCTATCGTTCTGGGCCTCGGGGCTTCCTCTTCTACCGGCTCGCCCGGTTCTACCAGCGTCCCGGCGTTGCGGTATTCATAGGACGGAAATTCATCCTCGGACACGCCTATGTCGGTAAGACTCCAGGTCTGCCAACTGTCCCCGTGGTCAACGCCCAGTATAACGCCGAGCATGTCGTTCCAGCCGACTACCACACCGGCATACTCACCGTTCTTGTTGAATACCGCACGCCCTGCGTACAGCATCGCGAAATCTTTGTTTCTAATCATAATCTTCTAATCTATTAATTTGTTGATACCCACGTAATAATAACTTTCACACTTTCTAAATACCACATCCGCCGGGCCTAAAAACGTCCAGCCACCATCAGTGGAGGCATCTAATATCAGCATTGCACCCATGCGCATATCGGTATTGTATCCCACTACCTCCAATTTATCACCGTAGTAGTTAGCCAATCGCCCTACATACTTTTCCAACGGGTGGGCCTTTCTCTTTCCAAACTGTGAATACATCTCACTAACTGCTTTTGAATACTTTTCCATAACTTCTAATCTTTTAAATCGTTGATATTAACGTACCAATAATACTTGCATTCTTTGAATACGAAGTCGAAAGATTCCAGTTCCAGTTCCAACCAACCTCCGCTTTGCGAGGCGTCTATTATCAGAAAGCCTTCGTCCTCCAAATCCTTGCGTCTATATCCCACTACCTCGAATTCATTGCGGCTACACCCTGCTGCCGACAATTCATCGCAGCCATACCGCATTAACTTCAAGTCGTCGTCGCCTAATTTAACTAACCGCCCTATATACTTTTCCAACGGGTGGGCTTCCCTCTTTTCAAACTTTTCCATAATCTTTGTTTTTAAATCGTTGATACAAAGATAACGCTTTTCCCGTTATGTCGGTTCTTTCGTTAACATCATTTAAACATTAAACTATCCTTCAGTGATAGCCCGTACTCTAATTGCTGTAACTTGAAATTACGTTGTATGCTGTCCGCCGCGTTCTGTACTACGGTGCAGCATACCAATAAAAGTAGGACTGCGATAACTGCTATTAACTTTTTCATTTCTTACTGTAAAATTCCATAAGTTCTTTAATACTCTGCATAAGCCCGTCTTGCGTATGTTTCTTGCCTTCAAGGGCTTTTATTATCTTCTCGTCTACCGTCCCGGTGGTTAGGATGTGATGGACGGTTACGGGGTACGTTTGCCCCTGGCGGTACAACCGGGCGTTGAACTGCATGTATAACTCCAAGCTCCAAGTATTACCGAACCATATAAGTGTATGCCCACCTTTCTGTAGGTTAAGCCCGTGGCCTGTGCTCGCCGGGTGCGTTACCAGCACTTTAATCTTTCCGGCATTCCACTCGGCTATCTGCTCGGGCTTCTCCAGTTTGACGGGCTTGTATGACTTTAGCTTCTTCATTATGCGTTCAAGGTCATGCTTGTACGAGTAGGCAACCAATACAGGCGAACCGTTAGCGGCTTCTACAAGCTCCTCGAGCTTCTCTAACTTCTCGTCGTGCACCTCGATTACCTTTCGGTCGGCATCATATATCGCGCCGTTTGCGAATTGCTGTAGCTTATTGGATAACGCTGCCGCACTTGCCGCGCTTATCGGTTCGTCCGAGTTGATGAGTTCCAATACTTGCTCTTTCTCGAACTCCTTATACTGTGCCAGCACTTTAGGGGGCAGCTCCACGCGGTCATATATGTTGATGCGGTCGGGCATCTTCAAATAGTCCTCGGCGGTCATTGATATGGCTATGTCGCTAATAAGGTCGCTTATTTGCTTCTCTGTTTCCTCCTGCGGACTTTTGAGGGTATAACTGTACACTATATCTCCGTTCCGTTTATCGGGCTTAAAAAACCTATCTCTGTATGCTGTGATTGATTTACCGAGCCGTTGACCCTGGTCTATCAAATACATTTGAGCGAATAAGTCTATAAGTCCGTTTGGAGATGGCGTGCCCGTCAAACCTACTACTCGCGGTATAAACTTCCGAACCTTTTTAAGAGCCTTAAAACGCTTTGACGCATAATTCTTAAAGCTGCTCAACTCATCGATAACAACCATGTCATAGGGGAGTTTAATACCTCCGTACTCCATTACGAGCCAAACAATATTATCACGGCTAATCGCGTATATGTCCGCTTTCTTCTCGTAGGCATCCCTTCGCTGCTTAACCGTACCGTCTATGACTGATATCGTCAAGTCCTTAAGGTGCTCCCAGGCTTTAATCTCGTCGCTCCAGGTAACCTGCGTTACTTTCTTCGGGGCGATTACCAGGCAATTAGATATAATGCAATTGTCTAAAAGGTCTTTGATGGCTGTTAAGGTTGTTACTGTCTTGCCCAAACCCATATCAAGGAACAACGCGCAAAACTCGTTGTCGATAATATGTTGCACTCCCTTTACTTGGTATTCATGTAATTGCATTCTTTCTAACATAACATTGCTTTTATCATTAATAGCTGCGAGCTGAACTCATGAAGAGCCGCCGGGGTTACGTGCCCTATTACTCTGTCGTAATCGGCAGCGCACTTAATGCGCTGACCGTTCATTACTATTTCGGCGTATCCCGCGATACACTTTAACTTTAAATCTATATAGTTTACCATAGCTTTATTACTTCATTAATTTAGTTTTGTAGAACACACAAATGCTTTTGAAATCCTGCTCATCCGATACGTACCCCAGCATTTTACGCGAAAGGAAATTAACGTCCCGGGTGATATCCTGCTGGAGCTGCTTTAGAATTTCCTCGGTGTTACCGAACTTATCGTCGCGCACATACAGCGCGCCGGACTTGATGCCGAAGTACATACCTAAACGGTATTCTATCTCTTCTTTTAAACTTCTCTTTTCCATGATTTCTGTTTTTTAATTGAATACTACAAAGATAACCCTTTTCCCGGTACGTTGTTTATTTCCTTAACATTTCTTAAGAAGAAACTTATCGCAGCGTCCCGGCTTTCCAAATCATCTATGACGAATACCTTGAAGCCTAAAGCCTCCAACTTGCTGTGTATCAGTAGTTGTATCTTGGTTGGTTTCTTACCGGTGGTCTTTATCTCGGCGAAGCCTACATACCCACCCTGGCAAAGTATCATTCTATCCGGCAAGCCTTTTATAAAGGTGGATAATAGTTTTATTACCCACACTTTTTTTGTTCGGTTAAGCTTTTCGGAGAATGTACGCTCCAAATCTTTTTCACTTATTATTTCCTTCATTTCCCAATTTGTTTTCAAATACCACTGTCTCGGCAAATTCCCCGGATTCGTGGTCTACTGTTGTTGTATAGATGTGCCCGTTATAACAGCCCCTATACTTTAATACTTCTCCGTTATGTACTATCTCGTCTCTGATACCGTACGCGTATTCTTGTCCGCTTATCATAACGTGAATTGAATTGCTTTATTTTCTATCTTAACATTGCTTAAGAACTCGGGATATGTACCATCCTTGCGCTTTGCTGAAATATTACGGTAGGAAAACCTCTTCCCCTTCTTACCGAAGTAGCGGAGCAAATGCCCCTTGGCCGTTATGATATAGTCGTGCTTCTCGTAGTTTGTACCTACGTGCCCTATCTTTAGGGAACTCCTATGGTTGCCAAAAAGGTTGGTATACTTTATCTTGAACGTTTTTGGCGGCAAGTGCGCTTCCTGGGTGTAAATCCATTGGACTAACTCCGAAAGGTCTGCATACAAGTGGCTGCCCTCTGCGTCGACACCCAAGTACATATAGGGACTGTTACCAGACATGAACACCGAGTAGCCTATGTACTTACCGTCCCACTTCATTCCCTCAATATAGAACGTTGCAGGCTTCATTGTCTCGGCCGGGCAAAGTACCGTTGTATCATCGCTTTCCTCGTCCTCTACGGGCTTTTCTTCCTCAACTGGTGCAACTACCTTGGTTTCCTCTAAAACTTCCTTAGATAGCTCCGCAATGCGATATTTGCATATATGGATAATTTTTTCGTAGTCGAGCGTCCGTGCCTCGCCTTCCTTGTTGCGGAGAACGCGCTTCACTATATCCGCGTCCCAGGGGTTAAGGCTATACTCTTTCCAAATATCCCACGGCTGTATCTTATGTTTTGCATAATCGGACTTACCTACATTGTAACTCTGTACATTTTCATTTGCTGACATAACACAATATTATTTTATTTGTTTTGAACTCATTTTTATAAAACTCCCGTGCCTTCTCCACGGTTGGAAACACCCCATCTCCGGGGGTCGGACAATAAGAGGTACGTTCCCCTTCGTTTACTGCGATAACTTTTAATATAGTAACCATTTTAATTTAATTGTTTTCTAAGTTAATACACTCTGTTAGTTCTTGCATGCTCGTTTCTGTGAGTTGACGCGTGTAGGTCTGTCCCAGCATACCGATAAACGGTTTGCCATCTACGTACATAATGCGCGATACGTGCTCAACGTTGATATACTCTACTTGCAATTCACCCTTAACTACGAATGTCAGTTCAATAAAATTTCCACTTTTCATAATCTTTTTCTTTTTAAAATTGCATATAACAAAAACACTTCTTTAATTTTCCAACGCTTCAACCATTTTCCTAAGCTCTCCGCGACTAACCGCAATACTGAAAATCTCCGTTAACTTCTCGGTGATAACCCATGTGCCGTTAAGCTTTTGGAAATACGCCTCATTGTTACTCGGGTTGTTTAGGTTCACAGTCTCGCCCTTTCCAGGTTTGTATTCTGCAAGGCTTGCAAGCGTTACCGCTGCTTCCTCGGGTGTACCTAAATGGACTTTCATAACATACCTTTCGGTCTCACGCGTTACCGCCTCAATGGTTATTTCCCCATTGGTATCAACCAATTTGCAAACTCCCATGCGGAAGGACTTTAATACGTCCGGCTTACCTTGACTTGTAATCTGCGAAAACATTGATACACTTGTAAGAATTAACACTGCTAATAATACTAACTTTTTCATAATCTTTTGTTTTTAAATTGTTATACTATAAGAACAACGGAAGCTTTTGGAAGGTTCACCGTTATTGCCTTATTAACTTTTATTTGTTTATCTCTGTAATCCATTGAATACCCAACCAGTCGTTAAGGTCTGTACTCTTTTGCAATCTTGCATTTTCTTTTTTAATCTCGTTAGCTTCTTGCTTTGAAATTTGCTTTCCATTTACGTAATACTTAGTCATAATCTTTAGTTTTTAAATTGCTATTATTTCCTTTTGACATTACAAATATACGGCAAATACTGATAGGTTGTATATTTCATTAACACTGTTTAAGAATAAACCCTACTTTAGTCAATCTGTTAACAAGTCGTTAACATTTGGGGGCTTTTACGCCCCCTCTGTTATCACTCGTTAACAATACGCTCATATCCTCGTGTGCGCCCGATACCTGCGACGGTTTTTCCATTCGCTGCGCGCTGCCACCCTTGTACTTTAGACATGATAGCGGCAATCTCGCGGCTTTCCTTAGTAGTTACCCGTCCTACTTCCATCTCGAACACGTCCGTAGCAATCTGCATAACCGAAACGAAGTCCATCTTTTCCAGTGTAAAGTCTTCCGGGTCTACCTTTGACGCGTCGTACTCCCTAAAGTACATGCGTCGTTCGTTCACATACATACGCCGCCAATCTGCCGGTACGAGCATATTCAAATACGCTTCTACTGACGCAGTACGGGGGTCTGCCTCGAAATGCTCTTCTCGTCCTTTCTCGGCGATTTCCTCGGCTTCACGGGATAACAATGTACTCACTTTTCGGAAATACATTTGTACGGCTTCCGCCCATAACTGGTCTACGTAATCGTCGAAGCCCTTTTCAAAGGTAAGGTGCGTATTGGCGTTCGCCTTAACCTTCACGGGCAAA
>F42_Fallow_Deer__coassemble_444_pt1 | contig 13908 bp, 13 predicted proteins | sample F42_Fallow_Deer__metabat2_low_PE_003 | metagenome-assembled genome bin F42_Fallow_Deer
CAATCGAGCCTATTTTTTTGGCTCACTTTTTTCATAACTTACTTGACACTACCTCCCTATTTAACCGTATAATTTACGCTTATCAATGACTCTGACTGCCTTACCTTCACTTCTGGTAATGGACTTAGGCTCTACAAGGTGAACCTTCGCCTGAATACCCAGCATCGCCTTCAAGGAAGCAACCAGCTGTTTCTCCTTCTCTGCCACCTTGCCCAGGCTGTCAGAGAACATTTCCTGACTCATCTCTACATTGATATCAAAGGTATCGGTATTGTTTACACGATCTACGATAATCTGATAGTTTGGAGTCATACCCTCGTTCAATAATACCGTTTCAATCTGTGAAGGGAATACATTTACACCACGGATGATTAACATATCATCACTTCTGCCCAGTGGCTTACTCATCTTAATGTGTGTTCTTCCACAAGAACATGGCTTTCTGGTAAGTACACATAAATCCTTGGTTCTATAACGAAGAAGTGGGAATGCTTCCTTGGTAAGACTGGTAAATACCAGCTCGCCCTTCTCTCCCTCCGGAAGTACTTCTCCGGTCTCCGGATTGATAATCTCTGCAAGGAAGTGGTCCTCATTAATATGCATGCCGGTCTGCTCCTCGCACTCGAAAGCAACACCCGGACCACTGGTCTCGGTCAGACCATAGATATCGTATGCCTTGATTCCCAGCTTATTCTGGATATCCTGACGCATCTCCTCCGTCCATGCTTCTGCACCGAAAATTCCCGCCTTTAACTTAATCTGATTACGGAAGCCCTTCTCTTCAATAGCCTCTCCAAGATATGCGGCATAAGAAGGAGTACAGCATAATATAGAAGATTCCATATCTACCATAAACTGAATCTGTCTGTCCGTATTTCCCGAAGACATGGGCACTGTAAGGGAACCAACCTTATGGGAACCGCCGTTAAGTCCCGGACCTCCGGTAAAGAGTCCATATCCATAAGCAACCTGTACCACATCCTCGTCCGTACCGCCTGCTGCCACGATGGCACGCGCACAGCAATCCTCCCACAAATCAATATCATGCTGGGTATAGAATGCCACTACACGTCTTCCGGTAGTACCACTGGTGGACTGAATACGCACACAATCCTTCTTAGGCTTACCCATTAATCCATATGGATATGCATCTCTTAAATCATCCTTTGTAAGGAATGGAAGCTTATATATATCACAGGTACCCATAATATCCGCAGGAGTAACCCCTTTCTCTTCCATCTTCTTACGATAGTACGGAACATTGTCCCATACATGCTGCACCTGCTTCACAAGTCTCTCATCCTGCAGTGCCTTAATCTTCTCTACCGGCATCGTCTCGATTTCCGGCTGAAAATACCTTTTTCCCATTACATCAACCCTTTCCATTGTATTTATTTAAAAGCTCTTTTATGCATCGCGCCCCAGCGCAAACGCCTTTTTATTTAACTCTAAGAACTTCGGTGGAACGCAAGCCTCCAAAGCCTCCATCCACGCTTCCTCAGAAGCATCAAAATACTTTGATAATCTACCCATAAGAACTAAATTCACCGCCTTAGGTGAACCTGCCTCCATGGCTAAATCCAGTGCATCGATAGCGTCCACATCCGCGCCTGCTGCCTTCATCTTCTCAATAAGATTTTCTGGATAGGTTGCTGCTCCGATGATAACTGGCATCGGGTCAATTTGCTGATTGGAAACAATAATCTTTCCGCCCTTTTTCAGGTAAGAAATCCATCTGGATGCTTCCAGCTTCTCAAAAGAAATAATAAAATCTGCGGTACCCTTATCAATAACCGGAGAGTACACCTTCTCACCATATCTTACATATGTAACTACGCTACCGCCTCTCTGGCTCATACCGTGTACCTCGGAAACCTTTACGTCAAAGCCCTGAGACAATAAAAGCTTTCCTAACATTTTGCTGGCTAAAAGAGAACCCTGTCCGCCTACGCCAACGATCATAATATTCTTCGTCATACTCATTTCTCTTTATGCCTCCAATGCTCCAAATTTACATAACTGCTGACAAACACCGCATCCCACGCAAAGAGTCTTGTCAATCACTGCTTTATTATCCTTCATGCTGATTGCAGGACATCCAAGCTTCATACACATCTTACAGCTCTTACACTTCTCTGTATCACAGGTAAGTGCAGGCTTAGCCTTCACGGTCTTAAGAAGCGCACAAGGACGACGACTGATGATTACGGATGGAGCATTTACAGAAAGCTCTTCCTTAAGTACCTTATCCGTCTCTGCCAAATCGTATGGGTCAACTACACGCACGCGTTCAAAGCCCATGGCCTTACAAAGTGCCTCTAAATTAATCTTACCTGCCGGGTCACCCTTAATGTTGTAACCGGTGGTAGGATTCTGCTGATGACCTGTCATACCGGTAATAGAATTGTCTAAAATAATAACCGTGGAATTGCTCTGGTTGTAAGCAATATTAGCAAGACCGGTCATACCGGAATGCATAAAGGTAGAATCTCCGATAACTGCAACGGTCTTATTCTCGCTTTCTGCACCAAGAGCCTTGTTAAATCCATGTACAGAGCTGATGGAAGCACCCATACATAAGGTCACATCCATGGCACTAAGAGGCGCAACCGCACCTAAGGTGTAACATCCGATATCACCTAAAACGGTACATTTATTCTTAGATAAAGTGTAGAACATACCACGGTGAGGACATCCTGCACACATTACCGGAGGACGTACCGGAATATTCTCATCCAAAGTAATTCCTTCTGGAACCTCTTTGCCCATAACCTGTGCAACCTGATTCTGAGAAAACTCATCCATCAGAGGGAACAGCTCTTTGCCGCACACTTCCACACCGATGCTGTTGCAGAATTCTTCAATAAAAGGATCTAACTCCTCGATTACCACAACCTTCTCTACCTTGGATGCAAAGTCCTTAATCAGCTTTGCCGGAAGCGGCCAAACCATACCAAGCTTTAAAATACTTGCACCGTCACCGTATACTTCCTTGGCATACTGATAGCTGGTAGACGAGGTGATGATACCAAGCTTTGTATCGCCCATTTCCACCCTGTTAAGCGGTGAAGTTTCTGCATACTCTGCAAGGTTACCTAATCTCTGCTCCACTACCGGGTGTCTTCTCTTGGCATTGCCCGGCATCATTACATTCTTTGCAATATTCTTCTCATAAGGCTTTGTCTCAGGAACCACACGCTCTGAAGTCTCTACAACACTCTGGGAATGAGCTACTCTGGTACAAGTCTTGATAAATACCGGAGTATCAAACTTCTCTGAGATTTCGTAGGCCATCTTGGTGTACTCCAGACACTCTGCGGAATCAGCCGGCTCCAGCATAGGAACCTTTGACGCCTTGGCATAGTGGCGGGAATCCTGCTCATTCTGTGATGAATGCATCCCCGGATCATCTGCAACAACAATTACCATACCTGCATTCACACCGGTATATGATACGGTGAATAATGGATCTGCTGCCACGTTTAGACCAACGTGCTTCATACCACAGAAGCTTCTTTTACCTGCTAAAGATGCACCAAAAGCAACCTCCATAGCCACCTTCTCATTTGGTGCCCACTCACAATACACCTCATCATATTTTGCAATTTCTTCCGTTACTTCCGTACTTGGTGTTCCGGGATAACTGGAAACTACAGAGCAGCCAGCCTCGTATAATCCACGGGCAATTGCTGCATTTCCCAACATCAATTGTTTCATTTTAAAAATCCTCTACCCTTTCGTACCTTAATTTTCCTGTTTACTAGTATAACCTAAAATGTAGGCCTAGCGCAACACTTTACTTCTGCGTTTCGCTAAAATCTATCTGGATGTGCCCGGATATTTTGTTAACACGCTCTGGAAATTAGTAAGATTGGATATATATAGCTTAATTGCTTGCTCATTTGTCCAGAGATAAGAATAAACTTGGATATAGAGTATTATCACTTGTTCATATGTCCAAATAAAAAGAAGTAAACGAAACAAATGTATGCCCTCCTGTATATGCTTTTGTCCCAGAACGCATGCAGGTCACCCGATATTGGGATTATTTATTGATTTTCGGAACGTATTGAATTACACTATAAAGAAATAATACGGTAGGAGAATTTTCAAAATAATGATTATAGATTTTCATACACACACCTTTCCGGAAAAAATTGCACAAAAAGTGGTGAATAGCCTTGCTCTGGAGAGCTGTACCAAGCCCTTCACCGATGGTTCCATGAACGGACTGCTTTCCTCTATGAAAGACGTAGGGGTTACTTACAGCGTCAATCTCCCTGTCATGACAAACGTGGAACAAGTGGAAAAGATTAATACCTCCTTTATCGAGGGTAAAGAATCGCTTCTGGCAAAGGGTATTATTGCCTTTGGTGGTATGCATCCGAACTACGAAGATATCCGCAGTGAACTTACCCGCTTGAAAGCTGCCGGAATTCAAGGAATTAAAATCCATCCGGCCTACCAGAAATACGATTTAGATCATCCAAAAATGATGAAGATTATTGATATTGCTTCGGAACTGGATATGATAGTGATTACCCATGCCGGAATCGATATCGGCATCTATGACCACGATTACGCTTCCATAAAGCATGTGCTGAAGATTTTGAAGGAAATCTCCCCACCAAAGCTTGTGCTGGCTCATATGGGCGGCTGGGGCTGTTGGGAGGATGTAGAGCGCGACCTCGCAGGTGCTCCCGTATATTTTGACACCGCCTTCTCTATTGGACCGATTACTCCACTTCCGGGACATGATAAACGCCCCTATCTGGAAGAGAATTTGAGCTTGGAGGATTTTACACGCCTAGCAAGAAAGCATGGCTGTGAGAAGATTTTATTTGCTACGGATTCGCCTTGGCAGGCGCAAGGTGATGTAATACAGCTTATAGAACAAAGCAATCTTTCTTCTGCGGAAAAATATTTGATTTACGCTCAAAATGCCACACGACTTTTAGGTTAAAAAAAGTAATAATTTCCAAAGCTGCACCTTGCGTGTGGGTTGTGTCTTTCCATGTGTTAGACGGGGCTCCTATCGGTCTCGCATAGGAGCCCCGTCTAACCTTGGAAAAACACAACAAATAAGGAAACGCAAGGGCAGCTTTGTGAAATTCCAGCATTTTTGAACAGTCTGCAAACGCAGGGGAGGTATTTCCCCAAGGCGTGCATTCCTTTTTGCAACAGCCCCCTTTCTTATCAATACACACTATAGTAACACTCTTACACATTAAACTTTTCAATTAATTCCTTTAAATGATTCAAGCTTATCTCGCTTTCTCTCAGATGCTCATATCCTTCCAATGTCTTTTCCACTGCATTTCCGGATTTTTCTGCGATCAGATTTACCCCATCTGCAGACTCTGCAATAGTACGGTTCACGCCATCCATAGTATCTGCTATCTCCGTAATTTTTCGGTTCAAATCCGAAATTTCAGAATAAATCTGCTGCATGGACTCTGCAAAGCTGGCTGCATCCTGTTCATATTGCTCGCCGACTTGACCAAATACACCATAATCTACTACTACCGTTTCCTCAAGGAAACGCATAATAACTTCTATACAACCGGTCATGTTATGAACAGCTTCATTTACTTCGCTGACAATCTCATTGATACCATCTACCGTTTGGAATGTCTGATTTGCGAGGGCACCGATTTCCGTAGCAACCACAACAAATCCCCGACCTGCATCTCCGGCTCTGGCTGCTTCAATATTAGCATTCAGGGCAAGCAGATTGGTTTGGGAAGAAATATTGCGGATATCGTTAGTTAATTCATTTATCTTAGCAACAACCTTAGATTTTTCAATGGCTTCCTCTGTTCGATTTTTCATATCTGCATAAATTGCCATAGCCCTGTCACTGGATGTGCGGGTATTGTCGCGCAATTCTCTTGCCCGAACCATAATCACTTTCGATTCATGCTGCTCCCTTTCAGACAGTTCCCGGATATCCTCAGCATTTGTTTGAATGGCATCAATATTATTTACAATCGTGACCGTGCTGGCGGTGGTTTTTTCCATGCCTGCTGCCAGCTCCTGGGTGGTTGCGGAATTATCCTCCGAAATAGAATTATTCTCTCTCATTACCTCATCCAGACGCTTCATATTTCTAAGCAAGCCATCCTTAACACTTTCCATATTGCCTACCAGTTCCCGCAGAACGGAACGCATCTCGTTTACTGCCTTTGCCATAATACCGGTTTCATCTTTTTTCTTCATCAATTTATCAATATCTGCTGCCCTATGGAAATCCAGCTCTGAGGTCTGCTTAATAATTTCCGTAATTCGCTTAATGGGCTTTGCAATCGTACTTCCGACTAAAATTCCAAGCACAACAGCTATCACAAGACCAATAGCCAGGAACATCAGAATCTGAATTGAAAGAGCATCTGCATCTGCCGTAATTTCCTCTAACGGAGCAGTTAATACAAGCTTCATGCCATTTCTAAGTTCCACATAAGATAAGTATTTATTCTCACCGTTATAATTGTACTGCATTGTCTTGCCCTGATTGGAAGCATCCAGCACAAATTCCTTAACAGAAGCCAGTTCACCACCATTATATTCTACTAAATCAGTACCTGAAGCAATTTCTTTATGATATAGTACATTACCCGCAGAACTCAAAATAAAAGAATAACCCGTTTCAAAAGCCACTGCATTATCCGCTAAAGATGTTAACTGACCAAAATCTATATCCATGCCAAGAATACCAACTGAGGTACCATTTTCATATAACGGAACTACATAAGAAATCATATATACATTGATATTTGCATTTAAATACGGATCCATCCAAAGAGGTGCCTTGTTTGCCACCGGTATGTAATACCATCCCACATGTGCAGCATCTGAGGGGTCATACATACTGAAATCTGTTGGTGTTACGCTTTCAAAAGCAGATTGTGTATCGTTACGGGTCAGAAAAATGCCGGAAGTCGGTTCCGTAAATTCCGGATTATAGCGGATATACGCTGTAATCGCACCATCCGTATGCTCAGCAAAGGTATAAAAACCTTCCAAAAGCCCATCCGTATATTCCTCTACATATGCGTTATTGTTCTGAAATTTTGAAAACTCCATTTTTTCCATGGCAACATCCGTTAACGTATCCACAGACTGTTCAATTCTGGAAATCAAAGCATTAATCTCTCCACCGGTATTGGCGCAGGCAAGGACAAGTTCATTTGCAGCGGCATCATTTGATAATTCTCTAGTATCAGAAATACTAAGAAGACTGATAATAGATGCCGTAATAAGGGAACATACCACAATTGCAACCGTAATTTTTATTCGAATAGATTTCATAGTAACGCCTCCTTGTACAATTCAGAATTGTCTGAGTATTTGGTATATTATATCAAAAAATAAGTATTTCAGAGGTTCCACGGAGTGAAATATCGATTTCAAGGAGTAAACGGCAAAATGGGAATTTGAATATTTCTTATTGCCGTGATATACTGGTACTTTAATAGAGAGATTCAGAAAGGAGAGGTGCCATGTTACGAATTGCCGTTTGTGATGATGAAGTATCATTTATCTCACAAATCCGCTCCATCTTGTCTACGTGGCAGCAGAATACATCCCACTTCATTGTTGAATTCTTTAACAACGGAGATGCTTTACTTAAATCACACGCCCAGTCCCCTTATGATATTGTTTTGCTTGATGTTGTGATGCCGATGTTTAACGGCATTGAAGTTGCACGAGAACTTCGCGAACATGACACCGCAGTAAAGATTGTTTTTCTTACTTCTTCCACAGAATATGCGGTAGATTCTTATACTGTAAAAGCAAATAACTATCTGCTGAAGCCAATTGATAGCATCAAACTGTATCAATGTTTAGATGAACTTCATAATGAATTATTAAATAGCAATCAAAAGAGCATTTGTATCAGGTGCAGCAATGCCATACACAAAATTTCGCTCTCTGATATTGAATATGTAGAAGCGCAGAATAAGCACACGTTGTTTACCTTAAAAAATAAACAGTTCTTAGATTCCATAGATTCCCTCCATCACCATGAGGACAAACTTACTCTGAGCAATGGTTTTTTCAAATGCCATCGTAGCTATATTGTCAATATCAATCATATTGACACTTATACTACCAAAGAAATCCGAATGCGCTCAGGCTATCGTATTCCTATATCAAGAAATTGCCAAACCGATTTTGAAAATGCTTATTTTTCTTATACCTTTAGAGAGGCAGGTGAACGTGCATGACGGAAGCTGTTTTTTCTATCATTGAAGCCATTACCATATTTTCCTTTGGTGTATTTCTTTCCTTTGCACTCGCAGGAATCCAATATACCAAAAAGAATGTATGTATCATGGCAAACTTCTCTACACTATGTTGCATCGCTGTTTTATTTGCAAACACTCTTCCAAACCAGATAATCAGTTGGCGAATATTGCCCTTGCTTGTACATATTCCTAATATTCTTTTGCTTGTTTTATATTATCACAAGCATTTTTCCACTGCGCTTACTGCCGTTTGCACAACATACCTGCTCTGTCAGCCTCCAAAGTGGATATACTCTATGCTGATGAGAGTTTTTCCGGATATTGCAGTACTAAAAATGTGCATATTCTTGGGGGTATTTATCCTCACTTTTTTGATTGCACGTAATTTGTCACAATACATTTCCAGACTCTTTAATAAAGATAATAAGAGTGTCTATATTTTCGGAAGTGTTCCAATTCTTTATTATGCGATAAATTACTTTTTAGAAATTAAAACGAATTTTTGGTCAACTTCTGACCCAATGATTACAGAGTTTTTCCGCTTCTTTGTATGCATTGTTTTCTTATTATTTTGTGTGATTTATTACAAGGAATATGAACAGAAAGCTGATTTGGAACGAAAAGAACAGATTATAAATATCTCCTTTGAACAGCAGAAAAAGGAAATGGAGCTTATAAAAGACAAAGAGAAGGAAATCCGCATCATACGACATGATATGCGTCTATTCTTAAATACTCTCATCATGCAAATTAATCAAGGTGATAAAGATGCTGCCCTCAAGCTGGCAACCACTCTTGCTTCCAATATTGAAGCCACTGCCATACAACATTACTCCAATAATGATATTGTAAATTATATTATTTCTGACTATGCAGATAAATGTAAAAAGGCTTCTATTTTGCTCCACACAACAGTGGAACTTCAGGAGCTGAATGTGGACGAGATTATATTCTCCTCCATTCTCTCCAACGCTTTAGATAATGCTTTAAATGCGGCTACCACACTCCCACTGGAAAAGCGCAACATAAAACTCTTATTAAAAAACGCCAACGGCAAACTCTTATTGTCCGTAAGAAACTCTTTTCAAGGTAAAATCATCTTTTCTGACGGAATTCCTGTTTCGACAAAAGCAGGACATGGATATGGTACCCAAAGTATCCGCTATATGACTGAAAGAATTGGCGGTAACTGCCAGTTTACCGTTGAAAACAATGAGTTTGTACTACGAGTAGTAATATAAAACCATATTTATTACCTCCACAATAATTAGAAACATTTTATTTCGTTGCTTGCATACTTTGGGAATATTTCTATATAGCATAATTATACGCCTTAAATCCCATCGACTGATACAACTTTCCGGCTACCGCATTAATTGCTCGGACGGTTACTATCTTTGCTCCATCGGCAAAAGCATCCTCCACCGCTTGCTTACATACTGTTTTTGCAAATCCCTTCCTACGCTCCTCTGGCACTGTGGCAACAAATTCCAGTGATGCAATTCCATTGTTGGCAATAGCACTGGCAACTGCAACCGGCTTATCATGATTATATGCAACGTAACATCTCATGATATCATCCCTACATAACGGATAATGATAGACAGGATGCATATCCGGGTAACCATTTGCCAAGACATCATTTGCAATTTTAGCCCATACTGCAAATTCTTCCTCCGATTGCACTTTGACAACTTTTGGATTACAAACGAAGTCTGTTTTTTTCTTATCTGCAAGTAACGCCATATAGATTTCATCATTTTCATCAAACACGTTTTGTCCATGTACTTTGTTTCTTCCGAAGACCAGAAAAAACACTTCATCTGATACGGTCAAGTCGAGCCAAATGGGCATCTGAAGTTTTTTAATTTCGGAAACAAGTACCTGCTGTTCCTCTGGTGGAAGATTATCCATGTGTACATTGTAGATAAAAGATATACCATGTTCATCAGTCTTTGGCCTGACATAAGAATAAAATTCTTTATCAATTATCTCCATATGCTCTGCTGTACCAAACAAACTGACATAATAATTTGCTCCATCACTAATATACTTAACAATTTCTCTATCCGTCATTTTATCCTCTTTCCTTTTAAAACTTTAGTTCATCTTTCCCATCGCCCATTTCATCAAGGCGGTATTTACCTCGCATAAATACCATTGTCTCATGGCTAACCTTCTCTAGTATACTTATGCTGTGTCTCCTCTTACCATTCTACTTCAATCACACATTTATCTGAACCCGTCTTTATACTTTCTAGCAATGTCACCTTTACATCTTTCTTAAATACTTCTTTAAAAATTCCTTCTGCATTTCCCAATGTACAATAACACCAAGTCATTGATAATTCATGTGGTATTCTTTTTACACAAGCACAATAGCATTCAGGATAGCAAAATAAAATTTTGTTGTCAGATATATATTCAAGAAAAGCAAATGTTTCATTATGATTAAATAAATTTATAAACTCTGCTATGCTATCTGTTTTATTCATATATTTCAGAAGTTTCTTTGCAATTGATTTTCCATCATTACATCTACATTCTTTTCTAATTTTAAGAATTGTATCTGTGTCAAAATGCTCCCCAAGATAGTCACAGGCAGTTTTTGCCCATTCAAATTTCTTTTCAATATCCGCACTCTTTGATAGTGGATATTTTTCTTCAAACTCATGAGCTGCTTCTTCTCCAATATTTCGTTTTAAGCTTTCAACCATTCTAAGTGAATGTGCATTATCATTTTTCGCCATCTCTGTTATCCTTTCCAATTCCGTCACTATGAACTTCACTGTACCGAAAAAGTGTTAAAACACCTTTTTAACTAAATAGTTCTAATCGGAAAAAACATATAGTTCTTTCCTGTTTCCGGGCATGTAAAATCAAGAACAGCACCTACTAAAGTAATGTCATTTTTGTTCATATACTCTATTACTTGAGAAAATGTATTCCCGTCTTCACATTCAACATAAATATATTCATAGCCTGGAATAACCCATTTTGTCCAGCCGGCAGGAGCTTCCGCTGTGTCTAAGCACTCAACCCCAGCCAAGTATAAACCTTTTGTAAATCCATCCTCCCAAGGTAAAAAAGAACGTGACATATCAGACATTGCTCCCCATATTCCAACAATATTACCCTTATCATCTTTTTTTGCCATTTTCTTTTTTCTTACATCCTACACAGCATTCTCCGCAAGCTGTAATTGTGGAAAAATCTATATTGCTTTTCACTTAATCAACTCCATAAATAAAAGTTTCTAAAAATCATTCACTATGAACACTTGAGGATCAACAGTTTCTGTATATCCTCAAAATGTTCTTTACAAGTAACGCGATAATGAATCCAACCACCATCACCACAAGGATATTTATTGTCAATATATTCTTGCGCATATTTTTCTAAGCTATCATAAATTGCTTCATACTGTGCATTTGCCAATCTCATCATAACTGTGAAAGCACCAGCTTCAGCAAAAATATTGCACATAAGCTTTTTCTTTTTATAATGTCCAATAGCCCAACCATATTTATTACCATAGGGAAAAACTACTTTCTGTTCCGTTTCAAATGTTGTAACCATAAACTCATTCAACGCAGAAAACAATTCTGCATTTTCACCACAATATCCTGTCATCTCTTCTATCGTAGGCATTGTCCGCTTATCAAGCATTCTTTCGTACATGACACCCCTCCACCTATTTAGCTTCCCGACAATTATTTCTTTCTTCCGACTAAATCCACCAAGTCTATATAGAACATGTAATCATCTTTACCAGGGACAACTTGGAAGTTTGGATTGCAGCATCCACATCTCCATATCGTTTTACCACACAATTCATAGGAAACACCAGAGACACATCGGCCTGCGATTCTATTCTCGCAGCCATTATCACTAACCAGAAAGTTCTGTTTCACGTTTTCAGACGCATTCTCAATCAGCGTAAGCGCATCTTCCATATGCTTCAAGCGAAAATAGAAACGCATACTCGTTTCCATGCTTACCAGCCAGAAGCTTGCATTTGTGTTCCTTTTACAGTCCGCTTCCTTTGCATAATGTCGAATCTGAGGGCCTTCATTCCACTCTTGAAAATTGAAGCAATAATTTCGCTTCATCAACTCATCATGAAGCAAGTAGGCGACTTCTCTCTCCTGTTCAGACAATAAGTCTGCCACAACTTCCACACTGTTCCCGAAGTCAGCAGTGTTCCAATCGTCTGCCAACAATCGATAGTTCAATCGGCAAAAATCCTGCAATTTATTTGTATTCCCGCCCTTTACTGCCATCATATACAAAACAATCACCACATTCCCATTATCCGGATATTGTAGTACAAGCTCTGCCCCATCCTTAATTTTTCCATTCACAAGTCCCTCAAACAAAAAACCGTAATTTGTCAATATCTCTAAACATCCGTTGACACCTGTAATTCTTAACTCTTTACATAGTCCCTTTAGCTTTGCTGGATTAATGCACAACTCACTATTTGAGCTCAGTTCTCCCACACTGCCTAGAGCATACAAAAGTTTTGCATATTTATAGGATGCTCCACGGGATAATCGTTCCTCCTTAGAAAGATATGGGTATTCATTCATATCATGTGCAGGTAACAACATCTCTTCTGCATTCAATGATACATCCTTATATATCTGCTGCAAGATATCAAATAGTTCGCCAAAACCATTTCTTATATCTTCTTTTGTACATATCTTCAAATAGTCATTATGTATAGCAAAATCCTTCGGATAATTAATCATTTCTTTCATTCGAAGCTCCGACCAACGCTCTACCCAATATTTCATACCAAATCTATCTCCTCTGACAATGCTCACAGAAATACACTGTTCCGCCCATATAATTTGCTTTTTGGATTTCAAATCCACATCTCATACAAGGCTCATATAACGAATTCTTACTGAGCTGTGTAACATATCCGCCCTTGCTTCCGAATAAATCCTTTTCCGTATCACGTCCCCCATGTTCACACATCTCTCTCAGTACTTTCCTGATGGATGTATATAGGGTTCGAAACTCTTCCTCTGTGGCCATACACATATCAAATCGAGGATCAATTCCTGCATCCCATAGAATATCCTGCAATACGCCGTTTCCCAATCCCGGTATACGCTGCTTCGTGGCAAGAAATGCCTTGGCAGATAACTTCTTACCACTACTTGGATACAGTTTCTGAAAGTATTCAAATGAAAACTCATCTGACAAAGGACCCGGCTTAGTACTAGAAGAAATATAAAATCCCTCTGTACATTCTCCCTTAGGAAACGCAAAGATAAACCCATACATTTGAATCGAAACAAAAACAGCAGTTTCATCATCAAAGTAAATGGCCATCTGATGATTCTTAGGAAACTTCTTTTTATCCTCATAATATTTCGGATACGCTCCATCTGCAAACACAATTGCACTATCCTCTGTCTGCACTTCAATCATCCCACCATGATAGGTTGCACCGACAATCTTCTGCCCCTCCAGATAGTCTGCGTATTTATCCATGTCTCCTTTAAAAAATGCAAATTTATGCGGCGTATGTAATACCTCAATATAACTAATTATTTTACCGCTCAACGACTCATGTATTTGTTTTGAAATGGTATAGCTTTCCGGTAACTCCAGCATATCTATCCCTCCAGTTTATTTCTATCAT
>F42_Fallow_Deer__coassemble_446_pt1 | contig 13744 bp, 8 predicted proteins | sample F42_Fallow_Deer__metabat2_low_PE_003 | metagenome-assembled genome bin F42_Fallow_Deer
ATCGTATACTTGGCAGCGTTCTCCTTGTTCGTTCACACGGTAGGCGTAAAGGTGAAGGTGTCGTATGGCTTGGTCGATGCGTTTTTGGAAGGCTTTAATGATTTTCACGCGTTGTGTTTCGATAAAGCTCGTGTAAATATCACGATTGATCGCGTTACTGGCGAATGGGCTTGTTCCACTACCGTCAAGGAGTCCTTTTCCTGCTCCTACAACTCGGAGGATTTTACTTTCGCACCGTTCGTAATCGCGACTTAGGTCTGCTATTTGCATGCCGCTGAAAACGTTTTTAACGTCAATACCGATAGGGAATACTCCAATGCGGGTTCGTGCCGCCATGAGGTCTCTCATCTCATTTCTAATGTTGTCTAATTGTTGTCGGCTTGGCATGTAGTTATAGTCTTTAGCACTGTTCACTAATCCTGCGGTCACCCAGATTAATGGTGTTGCTAGTTCTTGGAGTTGCGTGTATCGTGCTGCATCCAAACTATCCTCCTGGCTAAGGGCGCTGAGTGCTGGTGTGAAGAATGGGTAGCCTCGTAGATTCCAATCACGGTTTTTATTCACGCATCGAATAATTTTACTATCCGCTAAGCGAATAAGCTCGTTACGGTGTGAAGCGTCTACAATGTCCGGATACGTGGCGCATACCATCTCATAATCCGGGTTTTGCGGATCGTTAATGATTTCGCTTAATGCTGGTGGGATAGGACTGTAAATGGTTGCCTGATTCGTGAATGCTGATGGTTTAACGGTGAGTTCGTCTGGGTTGAGGATTTGTTCATCGGTGAAGCAATTGTGTTCCGTGTCCCATTCGCAGTAGCTGGTGACTTCTCCACTGATAAGGAATTCTCGGCAGAAGTTTTGGAGGAATTCTTGGAATCCTTGACGCTCGAAAAAGTTTTGTAATGTTTCCTGATTCTCACTGTCTTCACAGAGGATGATCGGCTTTTTTGCCATAAACATGCTAGTAAGGTTGATGACGATGCTCAGAGTGTCGTTATAATCAGCGTATTCTCTCAACACACTACGGAGTTCAATTAATTGCTGCTCATCCTCCGTATTATACGCTTTTCCTGCTTCTTTAATATACGTGTTCGTGGCAGCTGGCGGGGTGATCGTAACGGTGAGATCGCTGGCTGTGTGGTGTGTGTGCGCGGTGGTTGCTCCTACATGATTGTCAACACGTTGCTTATGGTTTTTAGGGTGTAATAAACTCATACAAATGTCCTTAAAAAGTGGTACTACTATTTCTTTTTATTATAAAATTCACGTCTTCAGCCCCCCACAAAACAAAAATAGGGGACCCATTATAGGGCCCCCAAATTAGATGATTAGTTTCTACCAGAATAGGTTCTTAACATGCTCTTTATTATCTTCAAACATTTGCACGGCAGCGTCTGTAGCTTGCAAACCATCACCTAACTGTTCTTGAAGGAATCGAAGAAGATTATAATCAGGCAACCCCTCACCTGTAACCAGACTATTAAAGGTTTCACCAATAGTCGTTAAATGGGTTCCTATATTAAGAACAGCACCACGATAATATCCGGCGCCTTGAGCCATATATAAGCAATCATCCTGAAGCTGGCACACGGGCTTACCATTCTGTTTTGTGAAGGTGAGCACACAATAAATGTTGTCCCATCCGTCTACTCTTACTGGAACAGCATAATATTTGCATACGTCATAAGCGGCATGAGAAGCACGAGTACCCGTTTGCATATCCCAAGTTCCGTTCATCTCTTTAATAGGCATAGCACCTATGCTTCTAAGGAAATAATTAATGCCTGTATTACCCGCTACATGGTTTTTCTGGAGAATATTAAGGATATTACCATGCAATCCTTGACTAATGAAATCCAATGATGGGATTTCTTCATTATTGAGGATCTTATCACAATATTGTACGCATCCAGCGGCTTTCTGAATAGCTTTCACCTGTTGAGCACTACTATTCGACAACCAAGGGAGAATATCATTCGTGTTTTCTTCTAATGCTGATAATTGTTCCGTTGTTGTTACACCGTTCAATACGTTATTACCAATGAGAGCATTTACCTGTTCAGCTGGCACCCACAGAGAATATTGAGTGAGTGAATTAGATAGGTTTTCTGGGATGAGGCTTCTCTCATATTTAGTGAGGTTTTCCGCTTCTGCGGTTGTTTTAATCAATGGTTTTATATTTATTTCTTCACGCTGTGGATCCGCTTGAACAGTAATATGCCCCTCTAACTGTTGACTGTAATCAACATCATTAATCACAATCGGTTCAGTAGCACGGCTCCATGTGGTCTCACTAATTTGCGTGAAAACCTGTGATTGATTCATGCATTCAGTTACTTGAGATAACCAACTCTCATACTCTTCTTGATTACCATCATTCTCTTGCGAGTTTTGTTCAACTTCTCTAATTACTGTCCCCCTATTTAATCGTCGTTGAATATTATTAACAATTTGAGGATCATCCAAGAGAGGTTGACTAAACACATACATTAGTTTAAGATTTACACCTACTCCAGGGAGGATACTAAAGAAATCAGCATACGGTGTGCCGTTGAACAAATCCGACCAAATGACGTCATTAAACTTGTATTGAGGATCGAAGAATCTGATGTGTTCATCATCACCAGGTATGCGTTTATTTACTTTCAGTGGCATATCAGTCTCTGTAGCCCCATCACTATAACCGCCAAATCTTATTGTATATTCTGCATTCTCTACGAGCCAAGTGCCAGCAGAATTATGCTTTATTGGTGATAGTTTAAAAGAGTGTGGAAGATTAAAAGCCTCTAGAATACGGTATACCCATTCAGCAGCACGCGGGTCTTCTTCCATGTCCTCAGCGAGCTCACCACCGATCTCAAAGTCATCTTCATACGATATATCTGTTCTGAATTCTGGGTCTACTACTGACAGTAGGTGGATATCCCTATTCATCTGTCGCGCGGCATACAATGCGTATCCTCGGTCAGGATCACGTGTGGAGCCGTTAGTAAGCAGATCAGCAGAGCTATTTGCTCTGAAATTATTCCACTTTAATTCTGTGTTTCCATGGTTCGCGATGCTTTCTAAGGTCTCTTCAATACCATCTGACGTGATACCTTCGTTGAGTTGAGTGTCTGAAAGTGGGAGGGGTACTTCTCCTCCTGAGGCTTCACATGACACAATAAGACTACTAAGACTCCAGATATTTTCTATGCAGGTGAATTGAAGTTTAACTGATGTGTGGTCGTATTCTCCTGGAGCGTCTACAGCTGGGCTTAGGATTGTAGTTGCTGTTTGCTGTTCCCAACCGAGAGACACTAAACGATTCATCAGATCATTAGAGGTTCCCTCACTAGAGTTGTCATCTACTGTATTTTCATCACCTACATCAAGATCTTCATTTTCATCGTTAGATAGGCTGAGGATTGTTTCCTGTAAGCAGTTCATTAACTGTTGGCCTTGAGTCTTCAAATAATTTAATGTAGTCCAAGCTGGTGCAGTGTCTAAACATCCAGACATGAGAGTATCTGGCAGGTGGAGGAAGACAATCTCTCTACCGCGTTTGTTACTAGCAAAATACACAGTAGAATACAGATAATAAGCGTTAGAAGGGCGGGTACTGTAATCTCTATCATTAGGAAGACCGGTTAAGTATAGTTGATTGTCGTTCGGATTTCCATTTAAAAATGTAGGGTTACTGAAGTGGGAAAGGCTCTCTTCAATTGTGCTGTCGAGATGTAGAACGAAGTGGAACACCCCATTCCCTAATCCCTCAACTGGAGTGAATCCGTCTAAATCACGGGTTTTAATGGTGAACTCTAGATTTTTATATGTCCACGGGTTTCCGTCGCCACAAACATTATGGTACTCATTATATAAATCTGGTAGTAGTAGGTTTTGACTTCCAATTTGAAGTACACCATTATTAACGAGGCTAGCCCACTCATCTAAAGAAGAATACAAAGACTCCCCGTAGCTGAATGTTATGGAATAAACTAAGTCGCTTACACGATCCTCAAAGTCGTGCAGCCAGAAACGTTTTGAATAATTGAACCCATAACTTTTAATTGTTGGTATGAAGGTTGAGGTGATAGTAATTGCCCAATCATCATCAAAGTTTGATATGTTGTCAGTGTTGAGTTCTGGGTGTTCTGCTGGTTGGCGAAGAATAATAGTAAGGCTGTTGTAAAAGTCGGATGGTGAGACAAGAATTTGATTTGCTATGTAGTCTATGTTTGCATTAGATTTTATATAGGATGTGGGGACCCCGTTGTTGAAGAACTTGCTGGTGATGTCTAGGTATGGGATGATTTTATCCCCGTCCTGATAATCTGTATAGCATTTAATAATATTATCTATAGAGCGGTGTTCTTCATCTGCACCGATAGTGTAATAGTTGGTGTCTTCTCCGGTGATTTCGTTAATATCATTCACTAGATCGCTTTCTAGTGGGATTCCTGTTAACGCGGTGAACGTGCTTGGGTCATCCGGAATAATTCCTTTATCATAGAAGTATTGGCTGACGGTGACTTCTGGTAGGTCTTTAACTGCTTGTTCACATTCACTGAATCGTGGGTAGAAGGTGTCATCACTGTACGCTAAGCTCATGTCTTCTGTAGATTCTGTTGGTGTGATGTAGTAGAAGCTTTGATCTGTTGATCGTTTGCGTTTAGGGTAGACGATGGTTACTGTTGCATCAGTATAACCAGGTACGAATACTTTTCCTGTGACCATGAGTAAACCATTCTGGGCTTCTGTATCATCTGGACTATAGTTGTCGACCATGAGGGCGAAGCGGTGTGATGCTGTTTTGAGTTTAGCATGTAAAGCATGTTTATTTAACTTATGGTATTTGCTAATAATGCGCATATTTTAACTATCTTTCCTTTAGGTTAAGGGATTAATATTATTTCCTATTTTAATGGTTAAGGGGGTTGCTCTTTTTAATAGGTTGCGTGAATGTTTTCGCTAATACAGTTTGGTTGCGGGCTTGTAGTACTGATGAGTGGTGGCGTGCTTTTGAAGAGCGTGCTGGGGATGATCGTGTTGCTGCTGTTGATGGTGGTTTGGATGTTGGTGCGATTGTTGTTGTGTGTGATGCTGATAGTAATGGGATCCCATCGTGTGGCGTCCGATTGTGTGGCTCCGTTTATCAGAGTGTTTTTTGGTTGGTTGATGGTGTTGCATCCTGCGGGCGGTTGACTCATGTTTAATGGGTGTTGGATGGTGAGAGTATGTGTGCCTGTCGTATAACTATTGTCAGCATACCCAACGGTGTTAGAAGTACCTGTTGTAGGGGGTGTGTGGAGTGTGTTGACGTGTGGGATGAGCATCACGTTAGGAGATAAAAGGTAATGTACGCATTCACAGCATGCAGCTAATAATCCTGGTTCCGTGTTGAGTGGGTAGAGGAGGAGGAGTTGTTGCGGGCTCTGATTCACCCACCAATCAGAGGTGATGAGCGGGGTCGGCTGATAGTAGGGGATGAGTTGAATATTATTAGTGTTGAGCATTGCTTCCGCAACCATTTTAACGCCTGTCATCGTGTTTCCCTGGTTAAATCCTTGCATAAGGCTACTGAACGTATGCTTATAATTCAGGTTTTCCGTAAACAATGTTTCCCACTGTTCGAGCGTATGCCACTGATTGTTTTCTTCTATCGTGCTCTCGTAGGGTAGTGTGAGCCCGTACACGCTTTTAGCCAGACTGAGGACGAATGATTGGTAGGCTGTGTTAATGTTCATGTTGAGCATGGTTTGGATGCTATGCGTGAGGAACCGTCCTGCTCCTATTGGACCGTTAAGAAGAGTGATGAGGCGCGTGAGGTGACTGTAGGGGCTTTTATCATAGAGTGAATCATCAAAGAGGCTCATGAGTTGTTGTATGGTGAGCATGTTTTGCATGGGTGGGTCTGTTGGAGTGTAAATAGTATTATTTTGTTGAACTGTCATTATCAGTTCCTTTCTGATTGTTAGTTGATTCCGATTTCATGCGTACTGCTGGTAACTGGGCTGCTTAACGTGAGGCTTGTTGATCCACCGCCGTTCACATCCCAAGAGTGTGTGCAACCACTCACATAATAGGTGGTTCCTGTTCCCTCTACAGTGAGCCTGACCCCTGGTAGAATGTCTGGTCGGAATATGATACTCATACTGGTTTTGAATACGTTCGCCCACGCTGTGAGTATTTCATACACGGCTTCAATAGTGGTCATCACGTGACTAACGATGTTCATGTCCTGTTTTTTGAGGACGCTGACACCCCACCTGTTCATGAGAGTACTAATCCCTTGTACAGTATTGGTGACGCCTGCCGCGCTAAAGTCCATAAGCTTACATAAGAGCGCCCCCTGTTTTGGTAGGGTGATGATGCCGCTACTGTTTTGTAATTGTGTTAACGTGTTCAAACTACTGGTAGAGGCTACGCCCATGGTTGCGCCGTCTGTCAGCTCATCAGTAAGCAAAAAAACATGCGTCTTATAACTACTTTTATCGACGTTCGTGGTATACGTTTTTACTTGACTTAAAGGTAGGTTGATGATGTTGTTGACGCCTGTTGTCGTGCTAAAGAACCCATAGTAATCTGGTACGAATGCTCCGAAACTGCCGTCTGGGAGGCTCATGAAGGTTCTCATGCTCGCGTGACATACGCTTTTCACATAATCGAGGGTTGGTACGTTATCATACATGTCGTCGGTGGTGCTCAAGTTCATGCTTAACGCAATATCATTCGTATTGTTGAAGTCGAGGTATTTGAAGAGTTTGAACGTGTCATCGTAAGCTTCTTCTGCTTCGCTCGTCGCACTATTAGCTGATGAACTGCTGCTACTTCCTGTTGACGCGTTGAGTACTGGTGCTGTGTTACCGAAGATTTTAGGTCGTAAATATCCAGCTACCGCACTATTAGCCCCGTTTTTCTCGAAGGTGGTAGTGGTCAATGGTTGCCCCGCCCACTGATTAAGAACAGTGATCGTTGTTCCATTATCTTTTAATACGATTGCGACGTGACCAAAGCCTGCGTATTGTCCTGATCCTGCTTTTGTCGTGTTCGTGTATTTGAAGAAGACGACGTCCCCGGTTTGCGCGGTTTCCGATGGTGCGATGACCAACATTTTAGATCGTACTTTTTGTGCGAGTGCTGTTTGCCCGTTTTTGATTTCTGTCCAATAACCCCAGTTGCCTTTATTTGGTGCGGGGTTGCCTGGTAGTTGCCCGTCTGGCTGTTTTCCTACTCCGTGGTAGGGTCCTGTCCAATGGTAAAGGTATTGTCCGTAGGTTTCCCAGAGTGCCCAGCATTGTTCCGCCATGATTTGACTCCTGTTTCCCCCTGTCGCATATTTTCCACTACCTGGCGTATAGGTGTTGTAGAAGGTTTGCCAGGTTTGTTGCGCGCCTGCTGCAGGTTTTATGGTGGTTGTGCTTGAGTTGCTGGAATTTGAGGTGTTTGAAGAGGATGATGAAGCACTTGAATTATTCGTGTTACTTGAAGAATTTGATGAAGATGATGAACTGTTTTTTTGTGTTTCTCCTGTACCATTCGAATTCACACCCATCGTCACCACATATTTGGATAAGTCTTTACTGCTTTTAATCGCGGTACCGTTAATGAGAATAAAACCGTTCGTCAAACGATTATCCACGTCATCCCATAGTTCGTGTAACGTGTGCGTGATCACATCCCCTAATGAGCTTTTACCCGTGTAATTCATGGAAGATAAATGCGATTCCCCCCACCAATTACCATCCCAATCTTCGAGAAAATAGCCGACGATCGCCTTACTCACGTTCCCATATTTTTTAAGAAGCGTGCTAGCTATGGTGCTCATGATCGTGTCTTGAATCGTTTCACTCAGCTTGTATGCTGGACTGTTATGTGAGTGGTTTGCGCATTGCTGTTGTGTTAATCCGTATTTTCCCGTGTGTTCTCGCCCGTATGTGGTGTCCCATGTTTCGGGTTGTGATCCTCCTGTGCTGATCATGATTGATGTTGGAGCGTTTCGACTGTTCGCATTCTGATTCACTAGCGTGCGGATGGTGGCGACGATTTGGCCTGTCTTCGATAGTTTTACTTGCGGTGTCGTTGATGCGCTGGAATTATTACTGTTTCCCCAGTCTCCTATTGTTCCGAACAGTTCGGTGAAGATTTTCTCATACTCATTTTCGAGGTTGCTGTCATGATTGCATACTGTGTCTTTCAGGATATTGTGCATGACGTTGTTGAGGTCTGGAAATGCTGCGATTTTAATCATGCTAGAGGGCATGCCGACCACGTTTTGGAGGAAATCAAGGAGTACGTTGCCCATTCCGCTGTCTGCTTCACCTAAGGTGTTTGCGGCTTGAACAATGTTCGTGAAATTGTCTGTGAAGTATTTTTCTTGTGCTTCGGTACTGTAAGGGCACCACCATTTCCATTGCATGTCACCGATACAATCTTGCGCTGTAATACTATAATTTTCCGTGTTCAGATTTAATAATGGGACGCTGAACAATCGTCCGGTGAACTGTGGGAATACGGTACCGTTCATGAGATAGTCAACGTGGATTTTGTCCCCTACGTGGAGCAAACCGTTATATTTACCGCTGATCGCATTACTATAATTCAAGAGCGTGATGGTGCAGGTGCTGACGGCGTCTGTCTGATGACTCACACTAATGTTGATGATATCGTCGCTAACGTTGATGATTCCCATGCTCATTGTTTGAATGTAGACGCGGGGTTTCGTGTACGCTACTAGTGTGGTTTGACTGTCACTCACTACTAATCCCTCCTTTTCTCTATTGCTGATTCTGTTGGTTCATGAGGCTTTTAATAATGCTGTTCATGCTTGTGCCCTGCATACTATTCACTGATAGGGTTCCAGCATTCTGTAATAAGTTCAGTAATTGTAAGGCTGTTAGTCCACTGTAAGTGACGCCTGTTTTACTCATGGTGAGAGTCCATACACCATTAACGCTGTTTGCTTTCCACCCGCTGAATTGTGGGACGCTGAGAAGGTTTTTGATTTTCTGTTGGATGCTTGAGGTGGTGAGCGTACCGTTGAGTTCGCCTGCCGTGTCTAATACTTGGCTCACGTTTTGGGTGACGAGTTGCGTGTTATTAAACATGCTGAGCATACGGGTTGATGGTGTTAACGTGGTTTCTTGACTGATGAGCATGCTGGTGAGTGGTTGGCATTTCACGTTTAACGGAGGGCATGGTTGATCATATTGACGCGTGTAATCGCATGATAGTATGATGATTTTTTCATTAAGATTGCGCTCCGGATAATCTAAAAGAAGAATATTCTGTTGTGTGCACCATTTCCTACACATGATCAGTAACGTGTTTTGCTCTTCTTTAGAAGGTTGTTGAATCGTCAACGTGAGTGGTGTTTGTTCTGGCATCCATCCTTGGAACCAGGTGCCATTGCTACTTAACGCGGTTTGAAGGCTGCTACTATAGCCGTACGTGAGAGTCGTCACATTCAGATTAATATATATATTATTTTTCGTGTCTTCTATTCGGCAACTCACAATAGAGTATTCCCCTTTCTCGTGCTATCTTTTCCATGGTTTTTACTATTATTTTAGTAAAACAGAAACAGTTACTAGTGAAAGGAAAAAATTAAAGTGACACGATCAAAGTCTAATTATGATGGGCTTCAAGAAGTCAGCGAACAGCGGTTGATTGGACAGTTTTTTAATAATGTGGATGATACGATCTCAGATGAGCAGAAAATAATTGAACAGTTAAAGCACGTGCGCGAGTGTTTACTTCATTGTATGTTCCCGCATGAGACAACAAACACGTATCATTATTTATAAAAAAAGGGAGGTAATAGTGCCTCCCATAATTATTTATTTATTTTTAGTAGCGGCAGCTGTCGTCAATCATCTCATACATTTTATCACGGTATTCATTTTCCCATTCCTGATAGTCAAAATCATCATTCTTGAGGCAATGCTCATTGAATTTGGTGAGATCCTCCTCATATCCCCCTAACTGGTTGAAGAAGTCGTCGATCTGATTCAGTTCCTCTTCACTGTTGTATTTTCCGAGGAGCCCCATGCATTCAAGGAGGTTGCGGATATAGAATTCATCGAAGGTGAGGAAAGCTTTAATATCATCATAGTAGTCGTCTGGGTCTTCTGGTAGGTCGTCTGGCATGTTATCGTAGTCGTCTTCATATTCGCCTGGCTGGTAGTCTTCGCATGCGAAGTTGTATGCCCATTCGATGGCGTCTAATCCTGCTACTTTTAGCCAGTTTACGTCGTTGGTGTAGTTTTCCATTATAATCTCCTTATTATTTTTTAACACTTTTTGTCGTTGCTATGTATTGCTTTTGACATTATTAATAGTACGGGTTTGTCTCACTGTTTACAGCTATCTACCCATTCTCTACACAATACTATTACAAATAAAAAGGGTGGTAATAAAAAAAATATGCCCCAGAGAACCATCCCCAGGGCACTTCTTATCTTCTACTAGACCTCATACTCGCGTTTAAGATAATCAGCCAAATCATCCAATAAACGACGCCCCTCACCGTGCGGATCTTGCGCCAACTGAAGTTCAGCAACCATATCAGCTAATTGTGAAGCGGTTTCATGCTCCTCTTTAAGAATACTTTGCAAATTATCAGCACTCTCCGCACACAACTTATCAAGCGCGTTTATTTCCTTCACATACTCACTATGAATAACCTCGTTAGGATCCCCCGAAAGGAGAGCGAATGGGTCAACAAGAGGAAACGCATCCCTATATGCCGTAATACGGCTTTCCAAGATTCCACACTCCTCATCAATCCTCTTCAACGCACCCGTCACATAATCCCTATATTCATTCTCATGCTGATCACAATACTCACTAATAAACTGTTCTTTCTTCTCACGTGGTTGACCGTACGATGGGAAATTCTCAACCTGATTAAACAACTCTTCTGCAAGATGCGGGTGGATACGTGTTAACAGTGGGATTGTATCATCGATCTGCTGCCATGGAATATACCCATGCATAATCAACCCCATGCTAAAAGGCTGCTCATCCGACAATGGCATCACGTAGCGTGGAATATTCAGATTATAATCATTCTTCCTAATCTCCTCATAAGAAGCCAAGTGACTGTATCCTTCAATATCTTCATGCGTGAGCGCGTACGGGATTTTCATATAATGCATTGGATTCAGAACATTCAGTTTTCCGACTTTAAGCGGGTCATGGCTAGCATCGATGATCATGATGCCTTTATCATTCCCCGTGTGACTCCAGATGATAAGAGTGACTGGAATAGCAGTGTGAATAAACATGTTTTCTGGGAGACTGATAATCGCCTTGATTTTATGTTCTTGGATGAGTTGTTTGCGGATGGCTTCTTCTTTGTTTCCTCGGAATAGGACACCATGCGGTAGGATACTGAACATGAGTCCATCCTTTTTCAAGTGGCTGAGGGCGTGGATGATGAATTGATAGTCCGCTGCCTTATCTGGAGCTAATGGGTACTGTGTGAATCGTTCCGCACTACCGTTTTTCTTGCTATCCCATTTTACGCTATATGGTGGGTTCATGATAATGAGATCCGCTTTAGTGTCTTTATTTGGGTAGTCTTCAAGACTGAGTGTATCACCGTTCTTTAGTTGAATACTGTTGTGTAAGAGTTCTAATGGGTGTAAGTTGACTTCTGCCCCACGGTAGGTTGATGGATTCAATTCTTCACCAATGAGAGTATTGCCTTCTACTGGTAAATAATGGTGGTCTGCTAGTTGACTGTAAACGATGAGGAGGAGGTTCCCCATGCCGATGGTTGGATCTATGAGGATTTTCGAGGTGCCTTTGCTGGCGGGTGCTAGGGTTTCAATACACGTACTGATGAGTGTGGTAATGCTTTCTGGCGTGTAGTATTCTCCGTTGGCTTTGTTTGCCGCATTGTTATTAAGAGTGTTGATTAGGCTCTCGTAGAGGTTGTTGAATGCTAATGGTGTTGGATTGTCAATGTAGTATGTGACGAGTATGTCATTGATGGCTTTTTCGTCTTCTGGACGCAGGTTTTTGATGGTTTCCCTGTCTTCTTCTGCGCTTATTTGATTGTGTTGAATAGTGATCAATGTTTGTGGAATGGTTGCGCTGCTGATGGTGCGCATGTGTTCGAGGATTTGGTTGATGGCGTTTTCAGTGGTGAGCATTCTTTTTCCTTTCGCTCTCTGCCGGTTTTAGTGACATTTTTATTATGTGCTTTTGTCTACTGTTTTTTAGTCTCCTTCTCACTACTATTACAATTCTTTTACAAATAGGGGATACCGTCCTCTCACAGTACAATAAAAATTAAAACCACACTAACCATGAAGGACAATTCTATGAGTCTACCAAACGTACAACTCTACACAAACACCATTAATCAACAACAATCAATGAACCTCATACCCGCCAACTATGGGGTCCCACACGTCACCGCCCAAGAAACCACCATCCTTCTCAACACGATTATCGGCACACCCACCACAGCTGACACCATCCTCCTCACACAAGCAACCAGTAACTGGGATAGTAGCAGCCTCACGTTGACGATTAACCCATGGAGCAGCATTTACCAAGGACGCATGATCACACAAAACAGTATCAGCACCCTCACCTGGGACAGTCAGCCAGCCGACAACACCACCTACTATTACGGGGTCACCTACAGTTACAGTTCTAACAGTAATGGGTATCCTACTGAAAGCTTGACAGCAAACATCAGCACCAGCAACACGCTAAGCGCCGTATGGGATCAAACAAGCGGATTCATACCCCTCTATCAAATCACCTTCACCAACAGCACACCAACCCTCACCCCCTACAATCAAACCAACATCAAAAGCTTAAGCGAGTACAGTGGCAACTACACAACCATACTCACCCCGAACAATGGGTACACGATCAACGCGGGTGATTACCTCCAAATATATGCGGACATTCAATACGTGAACTACACGCCATCAGTCTGTCATGTTACCTTCAGATGGAAAAACACAAACCAACTCAGCATCGGTCAATGGGCCACAAACCAATTAATCACCATTCCAGCCTGCGACGGAGCCTTATGGGTAACAAGCCCATGCGTGGGAGGAAACAATACGACAGGCGCCTTCTACAGTATGGGAAGCAATATTGGATGGCAAAACGTATCAGGGGACAGCCTCCCCGCTCAAACAACAGTATTAGGAAGTCTTACAATCCCATTAGCAGGATCGTATTACACGCAAAACGCGTCAAACTAAAAAGAATAATAAAAAAGGGTTCCCGTCACTCTTAACTCTCGAAAAATAGGAATGATAGAAACCCCATTGAAAGGAAAAACAAAGGCTCAAAGAAAGGCCACTTCTCGCGCATCTTCTATTATACCGCACAACACACTTTCGAAACAACCCTAAAAAGGGTATAAAAAATGAGGGTCCTCCTCACCTTTATTACTGCCCCTTTCAACACAAAAAGAGAACCCTCATCAATGAGTACACATACATGTCAATACACGGTACATGTTGGCACAAAATACTATACCACGATTTTTCAATTATTATGCTTTGGTATGTGGATTCGACTGTCTTTTTTCATCCAATCACGACGATTATTATAAGCTTCAATTTCACGATGATAATACCGGAACGCTTGCCGTACGCTCTCGTCAATAAACCAGGTTGCTTCTATCCCCGGGTTTCGCCATTTCTGCTCTTTCCAATAGGTGAGTTCTTCATCATAGGGATCATGCACGTACCCCGGTTTTCCTACGCCGTGAGCATACCTATAG
>F42_Fallow_Deer__coassemble_447_pt1 | contig 13490 bp, 17 predicted proteins | sample F42_Fallow_Deer__metabat2_low_PE_003 | metagenome-assembled genome bin F42_Fallow_Deer
GGCAACTACCATCTCCGGTATTATTGCGGATGAAATGGCTATCGGTATGATTAATCAGAAGACTACGGCGGTTCGAATTATTCCGGTAATCGGCAAGGGCGTAGGAGAAACCGTAGAGTTCGGTGGACTCCTTGGATATGCACCTATTATGCCGGTGAACCAGTTTTCCTGTGATGCCTTTGTGAACCGTGGCGGAAGAATTCCGGCTCCGATTCATAGCTTTAAAAACTAAGGAACAAAGCAAAGCCGGGAAAAACACGAAAGAACAGGCGTTGGATGCTTGCATACATAAGCATGTTCTTTTGTGGTTTTATTTGGCGTGCCAAATAGCTCAAAAATGCTATGCATTTTTGAACCCGGCGATTCGTGAAATAAAATATAATTAGCGTGGCGCGCCAAATAGCTTGGGAATGCGAAGCATTACCAAGAGAGGCTTTGCGCATTATATAAAGCTTTTAAATAAGCGTGCTAAATAGCTTGTAAAGGCTTTGCCTTTACAAGACCGGCGTTGCGTAAACGAAAGGATACGATAATATGGTAAAACACATAATCTTATGGCAATTAAAGGACGAATTATCAGATGCTGAAAAACAGACTGTAAAGGCAGGCATCAAGGAAGGCTTAGAAGGTCTTAAAGGGCAGATGGAGGGTCTTGTGGAGATTCGGGTAAATACCGATGGTCTTGCAAGCTCTAACGCAGATGTAATGCTGGATTCTACCTTTGTGGATGAGGCTTCGTTAAAGGCTTATGCGGTACATCCTGCGCATGTAGCTGTGGCAGATGGTAAGGTAAGACCATATACCAAGACTAGAATGTGTCTGGATTATGAGGTGTAAGAGATGCTAGGGATGTCAGTGATTGGTGGTGCAGATGGACCAACAGCAGTATTTGTGGCAGGGAGTTTTGGTGGATTATGGCCCTTGTTGATTCCTTGTATTCTTCTGGTTTTTATGCAGTATAAGCTGTGTAAAAATCAAAAAAAGTGGGTTCGATTCAGTATGCTGATTCTTGCCGGCGTGATGGCAATTTTAGTATTTTTAAATGTTATCTCCGGCTTTAAGTTTCTGAGCTTTTTAATCGGAGGTTTTGTGGCTTTGATAATGCTTATCGTGGCGGTGTGCCTTGCATTGAGCAGTGCTGTGGGCTGGCTGATTTATTACATAATTAAGAAGAGAAAATGATTTTGAAAGACATGCGAAAAAGCATGTCTTTTTTGTAGCCTTTTTTGACTTTGGATTGTATTCTAAGTGAAGGGGGTGATACATATGAGTAGTAAATCATTGTGCGCAGATGATTTAGAGATTATCGAAAAGTATTCCGATATGGTTTACCGCATGGCGTACTCTATGGTGAAGAACCGTTTTGATGCAGAGGATATTCATCAGGAGGTCTTTATGAAGTATTTAAAGAAGACGCCGGTATTTGAAAATACAGACCATGAGAAGGCCTGGTTTCTCCGAGTGACGGTAAATCATTGTAAAAATCTCTGGAAATCTGCGTGATACAGAGGGTTATCGGGATGGAAGAGCATGGGATGTCAGCAGAGCAGGAAGATGTCCATGATGAACTGATTGATATGGTGAAGAAATTGCCCCAGAAATATCGGGCGGTAATTCATTTGTTTTATTATGAAGAATTGTCTGTGGAAGAAATTGGGAAAGTGCTGGGGGAGAAGCCATCCACTGTGCGGACCCAGCTTACCAGAGCACGCAGCAAATTAAAAGAATTGTTAGAGGAGGATTAAGATGTTTGATGAGAAGAAATTTCAGGATAACTACAAAGAAGCATACAATAAGCTTACTCCAGGCGAAGAATGCGTAAGGCGGCTGAAAAAAGCCAGTATGGAGAAGAGGGGTACGAAAAGGTGGCATAGCTTTAAGCCTGGGATTGCCGTTCTTTGCGTACTATGTATGGTAACTGTATTGTCGACCCCGGTTCTGGCAGGTGTGGGTGATTTAGCATATGAGAAAATTGCGGAAATTGCACCGGGGCTGGCAGATTACATTCTCCCGGTGAAATTGGCAGATACGAAGATGGGGATTACCATGCAGGTAGAGGCTATGCAGGTGGAGGGTAATACTGGAGAGCTGGTGGTATCCTTTGCGGATGAAGAGGGAAGCGGCAAGGATTTGATATCCGGTAAGGTGGATATGTACGACAGCTATAATCTAAAGAGCTACGGCAGTGATAGCAATGTGGGCGGATGCAGCTTTATTGAGTATGATGAGGAAACCGGAAAGGCATATTTTAAAATAAATGTTTCTTCGGAAAATGAATTTGATGAGACAAAGCTGAAATTTTCAGTGAGACAGCTTTTGGTGGATGATAAGGAATACGAGATGTGGCTGGATACGAATATGCTGGTAATGAATCCACCTTTGAAGGTGAGTGCATTGAATGGAAAAAGTGGCGGCGCAGCAGCATTAGAAACTTTGACTGAAAATTTTTATAAAACGGAAGAAAGCTTTCCATTATATTCTTCGGAGGTAATGGATTTGGTAGATCTCGATGAAAGCATGAAGGATAGCATCCAAGTGACAGGTCTCGGATATGCGAATGGGATTTTGAGAGTGCAGATTTGCAGGGGAACTTTTGATAATGCGGACCGACATGCGGTAGTATATGTTGTTGATGAAGAAGAAAACTACAGAGATTATGATGTTTCTGTAAGTTGGCAGGAAAATCTTGATGGTGAGAAGCTATTGTTTGATGAGCAGTGGTTTGTGGTATCTGAGGAGGAACTGGAGAATCTACAGTTGTATGCAAGGCTCTATGAAACAGATGGCAGCATCGAAGGAAACTGGCGAGTGACAGTGAATCTGGAAAATGGAATTAGTGCGATGATCTTACCTGTAGATTAAATTGGATTGAGGACTCTCTTAGCTGATTGGGGCTATGAGGGTCTTCTATTTTGTGGTAAAATGAGCCTTGCGGAGCACTGTGCGTGCACAAAGTGCTCCATAAGGCGAAAGAGGCATCGAGACGTTAGTCGAGATGGTAAAATGAGATAGTATTTTACAAAGGGAGAGCAAATGCAGAATGGAAAAAACAAATGTGATGCGTGTCTTGGATCAAAAAAAGGTAGCGTATAAAAGCTATACATATAGTGATGTCATCAGCGGAATCGAAGTAGCGGAGGCTTTGGGGGAAAATCCAGAGCAGGTGTTTAAGACACTGGTAACCATCGGGGCCAGCAAGAAAAATTTCGTGTTTATGGTACCGGTGTGTAAGGAACTGGATTTAAAGAAAGCTGCCAAAGCGGTAGGCGAGAAGAGCATCCAGATGATTAAGTCCAAAGAGCTGTTACCACTGACCGGATATATTCATGGTGGTTGTTCACCCATCGGAATGAAGAAGCTGTTTATAACCACAGTGGATGAGAGTGCCGGGAATTTTGAGACCATTATCTTTTCGGCAGGAAAGATTGGGTATCAGGTAGAGGTGGCACTTGCAGATTTGCAGAAGGTGATTCCTGTAAAGACCGGGGATATTTGTGAAGAGTAATTCAACAGAAGATGAGGGGAGATAAAAGAAGATGAAAAAATTATTGCCGATTATTTTAATGCTGTGGCCGTATATGGTAGTAGTATTGGGAAAGGTTGAGAATGAGAAGCTAAGTTCTCTGTTGACAGGTGCTTATATACTTTTGACGATAGTGGTATACGTTGCCAATATTGTAAATGCATTTCAGTGCAAAGATCCACGCAGCCTGGCTATTTTCAATGCAGTGATTAAAATCGCACATATTCCGTTCTTTTTGGCAATTTTTGTTCTGGGAATCGGATTCTTGTTTGCATCGGTAGTTCCGGCAATGATACTGGTGACACCATTTTTGATGGTTATTCTGTTTATTGTGGATGTGCTTCTTATGCTCACATCCTCCATGTATGGAATCAACGCCATCCGCAGGGCTTACAGTGCTGGTCAAATCTCAGGAACCTTTGCGATTGTAAATGGGATTCTGCATTTCTTCTTTGTGGCAGATACGATTAGTGCAATTATTGTGCTTTGCAAGGTGAAGAAGGTGCCAAGTTATAAGTGGTAAGGAGTTGTATATGCGTGCGAATTCTATGTGTATTTCATGCTTGGTATCTAAGCAAGAGAAGATGATAAGAGAGTATTCGGATGAGAATAAAAAATCCGAGTACATGAACCGTGTGTTGGAGATATTGTGTAAACATGGTCAGGTAGAATCTGCCCCATGGCTGGCAGAACAGATTAATGAGCTATGCTATGAGTTCTGGGGAGATTTGGAAGATTATTCCTTGGTGAAATATCAGTATAATAGGCTGCTTTTGGAACAGGAAAAAGATATTGTACAGCAGGTAGGACAAGCTGGTGATTGTATAAAAGAATGTATCAAGTATGTTTGTGCGGCAAATTATATTGATTTTTCGGCAGTTGAAAATGTGAACGAACAAACTTGTACACAGTTATTGGAAAAAGCAAGAGTGGCAGCGATTGATGAGGATGAATATAGGAAGTTCAAAATAGATTTGGAAAGTGCAAAAAAGTTAGTATATTTGACGGATAACTGTGGCGAAATCGTTTTGGACAAAATATTTATTCGGTTTATAAAGGAGTTGCATCCAGAGTTACAGATTAGTGTAATTGTCAGAGGGAAAAATGTAATCAATGATGCAACCATGGAGGATGCAAAAGAAGTGGGATTGACGGAGCACGTTCCCTGCCTCGGAAATGGGAACGGAGCACCGGGCAGTGTTGTAAAACGATTTAGTCAGGAAGCAAAAAAACTTTTTATGGAAGCCGACCTGATTATTGCGAAGGGACAGGGAAATTTCGAGAGCTTATTTGGAGAGGGATTTAATCCCTATTATTTGTTTCTATGTAAATGTGAGTTATTTGTTCGCAGATTCGGACTGGAAAAATACGAGTCTGTATTTGTGAAGGAAGAGAGAATGCGGTGGAATGAATAATAAAGAGATAATCTTGGAAGCAGTCTATAAGCTTGTGGATGCACACAAGCAGGGGATATTAGGCGGGGAGAAAATGCCAGAAGATGAAAATCCCGGATTAGAGAAAGCTTCCAGAGAAAATTATATGTACTTTACATTGCCTATGGCACTGAATTACCAGAGGAGTTCTTATGTGCTATGGGAATGCGCCAATAGAATGTATGCGGATCAAGAGGCAAAGAGTGTATTTGAAAGTAAGGCGGTCTGCCAGATGCCGGAAGAGTTACTAAGAAAATATCTTGTGGATTACAAGGTGGCTTTACAGCCGAACAAGCATCCGTTGATCTGGAAAAAACTATGTGAAACCATCGAGAATAAGCTGGATGGAGATATTCGGAGGTTGTTTGTTATTAATCATTATTCAGTGAGGCAGATAAAGGAGTACATGCAGAATAATAAAAAGGATTTTCCTTATCTGGTGGGAAATAAGATTTGTAATTATTGGTTGTATGTTCTGGAGCAATATACAGACATAGAGTTTACTGACAGAGAGAACATCACGGTTGCACCGGATACCCATGTGATACAGGCAAGTGTAAAATTAGGAGTCATAACCGAGCAGGAAGCACAATTGTCAAATGTGCAGATTATCCTTGCAGAAAGGTGGAATCAACTGCTTACAGAGTCAGATTTAAAACCTATTGATGTACATACACCCATGTGGTTGTGGAGCAGAAGTAAATTTGCGTATAAGGTGTGAGGTCTATTTGAGATGTGAGAGTTTTAATGGCAGTTAAAGATTTTGGAAGTAGGACAGGAGATTTATATGCTACATACAGGGAAATTAAGAAACATGACAGCTATCTATTTGCTGCATGGTGACAAAATGCTTTTATTATATAGGCAAGGATCTAAGGTGGTTTCTGATGTGTGGATTGGAGCAGCTGGTGGACATTTTGAAGAATGGGAAGTGAATGATTCTAAGGCTTGTGTGCTTAGAGAATTGAAGGAAGAGCTGGGAATTACAGAAGACATGCTGCGAGATTTGCGGCTCAGATACGTTGTAATTCGTGGGACAAAGGGAGAAATTCGGCAGAATTATTATTTCTTTGCGGAACTGAAGGAGGATGTTTCCTGGGAGCTGACCTCTAATGAGGGACAGTTAAAATGGTTCTCATTGGAGGAGTTACCTGAGGTGAAAATGCCTTTTTCCGCCCACTTTATGATGAAGCATTATCTGAGTATTGGAAGGTATGATGATAGGGTGTATGGTGGCATTGCAGATGGTGAGAAGGTAGTATTTACGGAAGTTGTGGAGTTTTAAAATGATTCTTGGAGTGTTGCCGGCACTGGCAAAGCCACATTTGTTGTCCATGCGTGCTCTGTTATTAGTATAGCAGCCAAAGAGTATCTATATGAAAAATTGGGGGCTGAAGATACATTTGGATTAGCATTTATGCTGAAATTGAGAAGAAAAAGTATCTATGCTAGATTAGTTTTGTCAGAGATACCGATTTTGGGATTATTTGGTATCTGGGAGATGAAAAAATATTTATAGATACTTAGGGACGTAAGAGAATCCCCTTGAACCGTATTGGCGGCTCAAGGGGATTTTTTATACAATCACAATCGGAGTTGTATATTCATTTTTTATTGGTTGTCCGGTCTTGTCAGCCACAACGCCGTAATAGATGCTGTTGATTTCAATATCACGAATCAGCATGTTGTAGGCATCTTCGGAAAGATTGGATTCTGCATCAGCCAGCTTGGACACCATTGGGATGGAAGTAGTCCGATGCATCTGAGTAAGTAAATCCTTAGAATCTTTTTTAAAGCCTAAGATACGTGCATAAGGAATCAAATCCAGCGTATCCTTATAGAAGGACATATCCTGCTTTTTCATATTTAAAAGAATATGCAAAAGGGAACGGCAGACTCTGGTGTAGGTGATTTCTTTTGTTTTTAGTAAATCACTGAATTCCGTGAAGGTCGTAAACTCCGGCAGCTTTTTCTTGATACGGTCAGATAAATCAGGAGATACATCCATATATTCCTCATAGCCCTTGTTACGCTCAGATAAAAGCTTGTAACGAAGCTGGGAAGATAAATCATCCTTCCACATAGGTGGTGTCTGCTCTAAAGTGTTGCGGAAGACTTCATAAGCCTTGGGAGGAATCTGATCCGCTAAAGCAGAAAGAGGACGCCCCTCGCCCAAAGCAACGCGAAGTGCTGTTGCGGAGGCATGAACGGCACTTGTAGTAAAGCGATGTTCATGGTAAGCACTGCCTTTGCGTGCTGTGGTAACAGGGATAATACAGCTGTTTTGTTGGAGCAGTGCCTTAATATATTCGATGCCCAGAATGTTATTCGGAGAAGATAGTACATCCATGGATTCCGTAAGCTCCGGATATAAGTGGAGCAGTGCCTGACTTCTGGCAATAGGGTAGGATTTGCCCAGCTTTAAGTTGTGGCGCAGCATGGCCTGATATTCCGGTGGTTCATTGGCCAGAATATCTGCAATCTTTGTCAAAATCTCAATATCTCCGCATTCACTTCCGAAGCAGAGGTGAGTAATGCATCCGAGTTTGTGCAATAAGCTTACTGCACCTTTAGCAAAATATTCTGCACTTCCTGTGGAATAATAGGAAGGAAGCTCAAGGACTAAATCAGCACCACAGTTTAGTACCATTTCTGTACGGGCATACTTGTCCAAAATAGCTGGTGAACCTCTCTGTACAAAATTACCGCTCATTACAATTATGCAGTAATCGGCTCCGGTCAGGCGTTTTGCTTCCTCGATATGATAATTATGACCATTGTGAAAAGGGTTGTATTCAGCAATGATTCCGCATATTTTCATGTTTTTCTTGTCCTTTCTGGAATAAATAGAGATACGATTAACGAAATATCGATAACAAATATTGGATGGTAATGTGAAAAAAATAACATACTTGAAAGCGTTTACATTGTGATGAAATTAACGTTTTCTGAAATACCAAAAACAAAGCTTGTATTTGAAAATATACAATTTATCGAATATTTCACCCTTGTTTCCACTGTTTACATTTAGTATAATATAATCACCTTGATTTGTTAAGCAAAAAATAAATATACATTGGTGAAAAACTGAAAGGAGAATTGCTATGTCGTATATTGATTTAATTAAAGACAGAGCCAGATTAGACAAGAAGACTATTGTGTTACCGGAGTCCAACGATAAGAGAACTCTGATCGCAGCAGCCAAGATTATGGAAGAAGGAATTGCTGATATCATCATGATTGGTGATGAAGAGAAGATTATGGATGGCGCCGGATGGTTGGAGGTTGACCTTTCAGGTGTTAAAGTAATCAATCCTAAGAAGACCGAAAAGTTAGAAGATTATGCTAACGTATTATATGAAGCAAGAAAAGCGAAGGGTATGACTTTAGAGCAGGCAAGAGAAATCTTATTAAAGGATCCCCTTACCTTTGGTATTGTTATGGTTAAGGCAAATGAAGCAGATGGTATGGTTGCCGGTGCTTGTCATTCCACCGCAGATACCTTAAGACCAGCTCTTCAGATTTTAAAGACTGCACCGGGCGTTAAGCTTGTATCTGCATTCTTCGTTATGGATACCGTATTTAAGGATCAGGGCGAGAATGGAACCTTTATTTTTGCAGACTGTGGTCTGAATCAGGACCCTACTGCAGAGGAGCTTGCAGCAATTGCTGATTCTTCTGCAAGAAGCTTTAAGGCACTTGTAGGTCCTAAGCCTTGTATCGCAATGCTCAGCCATTCTACCAAGGGAAGTGCTAAGCATGCGCTTGTAGATAAGGTTGTGGAAGCAACCAGAATCGCAAAGGAAGAGTATCCTCACCTTACCTTAGATGGCGAGTTACAGCTGGATGCTGCTCTTGTTCCAAGCGTTGCTAAGTCCAAGGCTCCGGGAAGTTCAGTTGGCGGTAAGGCTAACGTACTTATTTTCCCTAACCTTGATGCAGGTAACATCGGCTACAAGTTAGTTCAGCGTCTTGGTGGAGCAGAAGCTTACGGCCCAATGCTTCAGGGTATTGCAAAGCCGGTTAACGACTTGTCCCGTGGATGCTCTTGGGAAGATATTGTAGGTGTAGTTGCATTAACTGCTGTACAGGCACAGCTTGTGTAAGCAACGAGGAAAATAGGTATATAGTTGTACACGTGCTTGCACAAGTGTACAACTATGCACATATTTGACGAGTGCCCATCATGAGCGTAGGTGCTGGCATCGTAGCGAATGATGGCTTTGTGCAGAACACAAAGTTACACAGTATATTAACAATATATTAAGGAGAAAATAGAATGAATATTTTAGTTATTAATTGCGGAAGCTCTTCATTAAAGTTCCAGTTAATTGATTCTGAATCAGAAAAGTGCATCGCCAAGGGTCTTTGTGAGCGTATTGGTATTGAAGGAAGCATGATTACTTATGCTCCAGAAGGTGGCGAGAAGGAGAAGACAACAACTCCTATGCCGGATCATACCGAAGCAATCCGTCTGGTACTTGCTGCACTTACCAATGAAAAGACCGGTGTTGTTAAGAGTCTTGATGAAATCGGTGCTGTAGGACATCGTATTGTACATGGTGGTGAGAAGTTTACTTCTTCTGCAATTATTACTGATGAAGTTATCGAAGCAATCAAAGAGTGCAATGATTTAGCACCTCTTCACAATCCTGCTAACTTAATCGGTATTGATGCCTGCAAGACTTTAATGCCTACCACTCCTATGGTAGCTGTATTTGATACCGCTTTCCATCAGACCATGCCTGAGGAAGCTTATCTTTATGGTATTCCTTATGAGTATTATGAGAAGTATAAGGTAAGAAGATACGGTTTCCACGGAACCAGTCATTCTTATGTATCAAAGAAAGCGGCAGAGGTTCTTGGTAAGAATTATGAAGACCTCAAGATTATTGTATGCCATTTAGGAAACGGTGCATCAATCTCCGCTGTTAAGAATGGCAAGTGTGTAGATACTTCTATGGGTCTTACTCCTTTGGAGGGACTTATCATGGGAACCCGTTCCGGTGATATCGATCCTGCGATTATTGAGTTCTTAGCAAATAAGGAAAACATGACCGCTCAGGAAGTAGTTAGTGTATTAAATAAGAAGTCAGGTGTGCTTGGTTTATCTAACGGACTTTCTTCGGACTTCAGAGATTTAGAGGCGGGTCTTGATAATAATGATGAGAATGCAATCAGAGCAATGAAGGGATTCTGCTATCGTGTAGCAAAATATATCGGCTCTTATGTTGCAGCTATGAACGGTGTGGATGCTATCTGCTTTACCGCAGGTGTTGGCGAGAATGGACCTCTTGTTCGTAATCTTGTATGTGAGCGTCTTCAGTTCCTTGGCATCGAGCTGGATCAGGAATTAAATGGCAAGCGAGGAATGGATTTAGATATTACTACTCCAGAGTCTAAGACCAGAGTTTTAGTGATTCCTACAAACGAAGAGTTAGCGATTGCAAGAGAGACTGCTGCACTTGTGAAATAATGAGTGATTCTGAATAATTACAAAAACTTGTTGACAAACCATATTTACGTATGTATAATTAGTCAATGTGTGAAACGAAAGTGGATAAAATGTATCTGCTTCGCATAGGAGTCAACTATGTTAGTGAATTTATCTGATGTTTTTGCATCTGAAGGAAAACAAGTACATGTAGACGCTACATTAGAGATGGACAGCTTTAAAAGTAAGCTGGGGGATTTTAAAATCCTTTCCAAGACTCCCGTACATCTCATTTTTACCAATAACGGTGTGGGTAAAGCGAAGATAGAAGGGAATGTGGAATTAGTCTTTGATACAGTGTGCGACAGGTGCTTGGAGGAAGTACCTACAACGTTAACCTTGGAGTTTGACAGAGAGGTTGCTTCGCCGGATACCACACCAGATAGTTCCGAAGATGGGGACGACGGTGAAGAGGACCTTGACTTTATGGAAGGTTATCAGATTAATGTAGAGACTTTTGTGTACAACGAAATCTTATTAAATTGGCCAATGAAGATTCTTTGCAAGGAAGCTTGTGAAGGCATATGTAAAGTATGTGGTAAGAATCTTAACGAAGGAGATTGTGGATGCGATAGATTCGTTCCGGATCCTCGTATGGCAGCAATAAAAGATATCTTTAATGCGAATAAGGAGGTGTAACGATGTCTATTTGTCCTAAGAATAAATCTTCTAAGAGTAGAAGAGATAAGAGAAGAGCAAACTGGAAAATGAGCGCTCCTACTTTAGTAAAGTGCAGCAAGTGTGGCAAGCTTATGATGCCTCACAGAGTTTGTAAGGCTTGTGGTTCTTACAACAAGAAGCAGGTTGTAGCTGTTGACTAATTTGTGAGATAATTACGAACAAACGGGCTTTTCCCAGAACGGGGAAAAGCCTTTTTTCGTGCGAAAATAATACTATTCAGAGCTATTCGCAAAATCGCTGTTACGCAGCTTTGCTTTTGCTCATAAGTGGCTTCTCGCCACATAGCTTTGTGAAAACTCAGCCCTTTGTAAGTTGGCTTACACGGTCAGAGATTCCCAAAGCTGCATGGCTCTGAATAGTTGATAAATATTATCTTGATTTTTGAGTATGTGTCTAGTATAGTTAAATAGGATGCCTAGGTACGGCATAAGGAGGACAATAATGGTTAATGTTGCAGTAGATGCCATGGGTGGCGATAATGCACCTAAGGAGATTGTAAAGGGTGCAATCGAAGCGATTAATGAGAACAAGAATGTTAAGGTGTTCCTGGTCGGCAAAGAGCCGCTTATTTTAGAAGAACTTAAGAACTATACATATGATAGAAGTCAGCTGGAAGTAGTTCATGCAGAAGAGGTTATTGAGATGGCGGAACCGCCGGTTATGGCCATTCGTAAGAAAAAGGATTCTTCCATTGTAAAAGGGATGAATATGGTGAAGGACGGAACCTGTGATGCGATTGTGTCTGCGGGTAGCTCTGGAGCGATTTTAGTTGGTGGACAGCTTATCGTAGGACGAATTAAGGGTGTGGAGAGACCACCATTTGCCCCTCTGATTCCTACTTTAAATGGTGTCAGTCTATTGGTGGATTGTGGTGCTAATGTAGATGCCAGAGCATCTCACTTAGTACAGTTTGCAAAGATGGGTTCTATTTACATGGAGAATGTAATGGGGATAAAGAATCCGAAAGTGGGTATTGTAAATATCGGTGCAGAGGAAGAGAAAGGTAATTCTCTTGTAAAAGAGACTTTCCCGCTTCTTAAAAACTGTCCGGAAATTAACTTTATCGGCAGTGTGGAAGCAAGGGATATTCCCAGCGGTGTGGCAGATGTCATCGTTTGTGAGGCATTTACAGGCAATGTAATTCTCAAGATGTACGAGGGCGTAGGCGGTGCCTTTATGAAGAAGATTAAGGAAGGTATGATGTCTTCACTTCGCAGTAAAATCGGCGCACTTTTAGTAAAGCCTGCACTTAAGCAGACCTTAAAGAGCTTCGATACTGAGCAGTATGGCGGTGCACCTATGCTTGGTCTGAATGGTCTTGTTGTTAAAACACATGGTAACAGCAAGGCAGTGGAAATTAAAAATTCCGTTCTTCAATGTTTAACATTTAAAGAACAGAATATAAATGAAAAAATTAAAGAAAAAATCACTTTGGAAGATTAAAGGAAGGAAATATTATGGAATTTGAAAAGTTAAAAAAAGTAATCGCTGAAGTATTAAATGTAGACCCAGAGGAAATTACCATGGAGACTACTTTTATGGATGATTTAGGGGCAGATTCTCTTGACGTATTCCAGATTGTAATGGGTATCGAAGAGGAATTTGATATTGAAATCCCTGCTGAGAAGGCTGAGAAGATTACCACTGTAGAAGAAGCAGTTGAATTAATTAAGAGCGCAACAAACTAGTACTTAAAGAGTATCCCGACTGTATCTACACTTGAACCATAGGTTCTATGGATGCAGTGGGGATATTTTTCTTATATTTTAGAAAGGATATGCAGGATGAGAACAGGATATACACTGCAGGAGCTGGAACGACGAATCGGATATACCTTTAAAGATATTGCACTTCTAAAACAGGCTATGACCCACAGCTCTTTTGCCAATGAGCAAAAGATTAATAAGTTCCAGAATTATGAGCGGCTGGAGTTTTTAGGGGACGCGGTACTTGAGCTGATTTCCAGCGAATTTTTATTTAATGAATATCCATCTGTTCCAGAGGGACAGTTAACAAAGATGAGAGCTTCCATGGTATGTGAACCCTCTTTGGCCTTTTGTGCCAAGGATTTGGAGCTGGGTGAATTTTTACTCCTTGGAAAAGGTGAGGAAAGCACCGGTGGACGAAAGAGGGATTCCATTACGTCAGATGCGATGGAAGCTGTTATCGGAGCAATTTTCTTAGATGGAGGAATGGAATATGCGAAGGAATTCATCTATCGTTTCATTCTGTCCGATTTAGAAGATAAGCAATTGTTTTACGATAGCAAGACGAATTTACAGGAATATATTCAAGGAAAGCTGAAGAAGGATTTCCAGTATAATTTGACGGATGAGTATGGTCCAGAGCACATTAAGAC
>F42_Fallow_Deer__coassemble_451_pt1 | contig 13355 bp, 13 predicted proteins | sample F42_Fallow_Deer__metabat2_low_PE_003 | metagenome-assembled genome bin F42_Fallow_Deer
GTTTAATTGACTGTCAATATGATCAAGCCTGGTGTCCGTACTTAACACGTTTTGCTGAATAATATTCATACTATTGCTCAATGTTTCTACTTGCGTGTTCGTGTTTTGCACTAAGTGGAGGAGCAGTTGCGACTGTTCCGTGGTGGTGAGATGCGTCGTGTCTTCTTGAATTTTAAGTTGCATGCGTGGCGGCATATCAGCTGCAGTTGTTTTCGTACGGGTTTTATTATTTTTCATGATTGTATTCTCTTCTGTTTGACTCCGTGTCGTGTTTTTATAGAAAGCATGCTCTTTCTGGATCGCTGTAATAAGTGTGATCACAGTAACAAGAATCGTGAGCAGGTTATTGATAAACGTGTAATTCACTAGTGTTCCTTATTCTGTGGTAAATGTTTTTTATAATACAGGCTTAACAGTTGAAGCTCATGAATTCGCATACTAAAAATGTAAATAAGAAGAACCTGGAGGAACAGAAAATACGGGTTCCAGTAGCGTGTCATATGTTCGCAAACGATAAAAATATTATCAATACAAATAATGCTGAGCAACACCATACAGTAGGAAGATTGACTTAAGAGTCGGTGTCGTATGTAGGTGATCATACAGCCGAGAATAAACACGATACCAAAAATAGGGATTGCTAGGAGATGATAATACTGGTGTTGCAGCCGATCAATAATACAAATAATACAATACACTAAATAGAAGAGATAGAAAATAAAAGGACTGTGATTGAAGAATATTTTTCTCATTGTATGTCTTCTTTCCATGACATGGGACCCATTGACGCGTCCGTATTAATTTGCTTAATCAAGCTCACGCTATCTTCTGCGGTGAAAATCCAGGACACTTTTGCTTGAACACTCAGACTAGTTGCGTAAATGTATTGTTGATTACTCCAGGGGGCTGTTTCCCCATCATCATCCATGTTAAAAGTGACACTATGCTGCTCCACCTGGACGAGGGGGATATAGGGGCTCTGTTGTGCCATTGTTTTCAGTGTTTGATCGAACATGTTATTGGAGGGGCAGAGGTCTCGGAATAGGAAGAGGCTCGTGTACGCGTCTGCTAGTCGGTCCCGTTGTAAAGGGTTGAGAGCATAAATATCTAGCCTGATGTTTGCTTTACATGTTGCGGGACGCGTGTTTTCTCCAGACGGGTTATACGTCATCCCATGGTTGATATCTGGGATTTTCGGGTCCGTAAGATCTAAATGGAGGTGGATAAAGGGGAATCGAGTGCGTTCCGTTGGATAATCACTAATCACAATAGTAGACGGGTCCACGTATTGTTCTTGCGGGCTGAGACTGTTCCAGAATTCGTTAGTAAGAGCATTTTGAAGAGCTGTGGTAACAGCGGTGCGCGCCCCCTCTTTGACACCCATAAACGAAGTCATAAAATTGTTTCCTTATATAGAAAGGGGAGAGGACGAAGAACACCCCTTATTATTTTTTAGTGCCCGTATCCTCTCTCACCATACTAATAATTAATTAATTATTTAATCAACTGTTGTCGCTAGCACTCGCAGAATCAGAATCATCAGTGCTTGGGATACTACTAGTACTAGTCCCGTATTGCGTGTTGAATGTGAAATCAACTTGAATATAATCAATAGGATTCAACCATGCAGCACTAAAAGTAACGTTAATCACGTTTGGACTATTCGCATCACGGGTGACCACTGGTGTCGTGTAATCGTAAATCAGATTATTCTCTTTACATTGCGTGAAGAACAATTGCATACGACTCTTAATATACAAAAGCACTTCATCAGTTGACGGTTCACCAATAAAACTCTCCAAGAGTCCAGCAATGTTTTCTTTTAGATAGTTAAAGACACCACTGTAACTCCAGTCAAGAAGATTATTCTGATAGGTGCTTAAACTTTGACGAACAAGGAAACTACCATTATGTGAGTAGAGAACGCAACAACCGCCCGCAGCGAGACTATTCATCACAGTACTACTGTATTGATTGTATGGAGTGAATCCAAGGAGGGTACGTCGTGTCATGCTTTCATAATATTTAAGGGTGGTGGCTAATCCTCCTAATGCTGCCGCATAACACCATCCAGGCTGATTCGTCACAACGTTTGTATTGTTCACTGTCATTTCGGCGATTGTGTTTGGAATAAAGAGTGTTTCAAAACTGTTTAATGTTCCAGCAATACCAATCAGCTGGGTGCTACTGTATGTGGTGGTGGTCCCGTCGAGGCTCATGATTCCTCGGATTGGATTGTTCATACTGTTGCGCTGGTTGATGAATCCTTGCACGGTTTCCAGGTCGCTTTGACTAGAGTTTACTGGAATAATAATGTTAATATCATCCTCATCAATGAGGGTTGCGAGTGCCGTTTCGAGGGTTTGCCCCGTACTAGTTCCACCGTTCAACAAGTTCAGGGTTTCTGTACTGTCTGTGTAGGGGATGCAGCACACGTTGATGGCACCGTTTTGGAAGGCGCAGGTTGCAGCCGCTGTGATTGGACTATTCACCGTACTATTTACCCATGCTGCCCCGTAATATTTGCTGATCGTGTTCAAGTTCCACCATTTAAGGGGTTTCCAGAAGTCGGCTGGTAATGTTTGATAGCTGATGATGGTTGGCTGCTGGTTAATACTACTATTTGTAATACTAATGGTGAGGATACTGTTAGTACTGTCAGTAGTGAGCGTGTAATCCGTGTTTTCAGTAAGAACTGTGCCGCTGGTGGTGGTCAGTGTAAGGCTGCCTGTGATCAGGTTACTGTCTGTAATAGTGATCGTGCTACCGTTGCTTAACACTTGAGTATTCGTGACAGTTGGGTAAGTTTCACCAATGTTTCCAAGGATACAGAGGGTGCTTGGTGTGATAAAGCTGGTGTCAGTTTGAATGTTTGGGTTCCCGTTGATGATAACTTCTGGCGGAAGGTAATTGGTTGTTGTACTCATAAAATTAATGCTCTTTCCTTATAGGTGATTAATAGTGCTAAAAATGATGATTATTGGACGAGGGTTTCAATAGTGCGCGTGTACATGCACGTGAAAGTAAAAGTAGCTTCCAATGCTCCAGAACCGGAGTCCACTTGAATATTACGTTGCGCGTCCGTAATCACCACCCCACAGTAAAGAATCTGTTTTGTAGGAGCGCCTGTAGAATCAACAGTGATCCACCGCAATTCTGCCGCCCCGTCACTCATTTGCTTGTTCAGAAGGTCCGCAAGATCAACTGCGCCAGCGAATTTACCATTGAATGGAGTACCCCAGATTCCCTCCGCTTTTTTCACGTACGTTTCGAAGGTGAGAGTACCTGCTCCGATTGCTTGACTAGTAATAATGGTTTGAGGACGCACATCATTAATGCCCATCACTGGGATAGGGTTTCCTAATGCTTTTTGCCCATTGTCACGGAAACTTTTTACTAGTTGAAGGTCAGTGTTATTGTACTTGAGAACTCCAAAACCGTTTCCGAAGATCTCAAAGTCTTTTTGCTGGTAGGTTTCAGTAACCATAAAAACTATGCTCTCTTTCACATAATCATTAGTTAGTTAATTATTGAGATAAAAAGTGTCTCTCTTCTATTATGAAGGTCATGATTCGGACGTTTGATTATTCAACTGATTGTTATTATTCACGATCAAGAGGTTTACTTCACTGGTTTCCTCTGTGGTGGTGATCGTGTTCAAGAACGTGTTATCGCCCGTAGGACTGATGCTGACGCCTGCTAATTGTGGGAGCATGTAATCGGCTAAGAGAATGTTGCGCGTGTCATTAGTACCGTCGTATTCTGCCCACCATTGTTCACTGATCAGGATGCCTGTTTGAAGGAAACTACCGGTGCTTTGACCTAAGCTGATTGATCGTCCGATGTCTTGTTGGTCTGCTAATCGGCATGCTTGAATACTAGTACTGTTCAAAAGGACGCGTTCTATTTCGCTACCACGCACCCATTCACCATAAGAAAGAGACGTGAGATAGGTGGTGAGCAGGTTAGTCACTTCTTGGAGGAGTACTGTTGGTTGTACGTTTTTTGCTGGGAGTATTACTAATTGTGGGGTGAGTTGCAGGTAGTGTGGCGTGTGGATGAGACTGTCCATGCCGACGATTTGATTACTCGTGATGATGTTTTGCGCGTCAACAATACTTTTATTGATCGTGTAGGTGAGGCTGTAGAAGGTGCCGACGGTTGGAGGATTATTTATCCAATAGAGGGCGTTCAATTCTCGAATACTACCACTGTTTTTATCATAATGTTTCACTAGCTGATAATCTGTGCCCTCAAGGTACGTGTTTCCATTAATCATAATGCTGGATGGGAAATTAAGGAGGGGACTGTGTGCGAGAATTTGAATCAAGCTACCGTCAATGAGTTGCGTGCCGTTAATCGTATACCAGCCTGAAGTAAGACTATTAGCATCATTATTGTTGATAGTTTGGAGGCTGATTAATCCGGTTTCACTTACTGAGAGGGGTTGCACACCATCCGTGATAATATCCACACAATTAGTCAGGTTTTTTGTAATATTGTTTCGACTGTGTTTACTACAATAATCATACGTGTAGGATGCTAGGGTGCCCTCTTGAAGATTCAAAAGGCTAGCGTAATAGTTTTCTAGTTGGAGGCGATACTGGGTGTCTGCCCACATGCTCGTGCCGCCTGTGATTGGTGAGCAGACGTGAATCGTATACAGTGGGTAGCTAGCGCAGGAGAGGAGCCCATTCATGCTTACTTGATAATCCCCGTTTTCTACGCTTTGAACAGAAGTGATTGTGCTTTCCGTTGTGTACGCTTTGATCGTACTTTTTACCATCGTCTCATACTGATTATTATTGCTATCTGTAATGATTGTGTGCGCTGGAATAATACGGTCCGTTGGATAAGGTACGCTAGCAGTAAAACTCACGGTACCTTTGCTTGGTGATCCCATGCTTCGAGGTAATCCGATTGAAGCTCCTAATTCATCTAATTGTGACCCATTGTACGTACTGAGGCTAATGGTTCCTGTTCCTGTTTGGTTGAGGATGCTGACGGTTGGTGGACAGTCGGTTGTCATATCCCATTCCACGTGTTGCGTGTAAACAGATGACGTGTCACCATTCGCTGGTAAAAGATACGCGCCAGAAGGGTAAACATAACTAGCATTCGGATTATTACTAATGAAACCGAGTTGTGTCCCGTTTTGGATTGGTTGGATGGTTTGATATTCAGTCCACGTGTTCTGACAGCCTAACACGTTCACACGCCGGTTATCGTCCGTATGGTTGACGAGGTTGATCATGCTCATGCTGGTACCGTTGACTTTACGGAGGAACGTGTTTCTTATCCGTGCTCTTAACTGTGTGTCGGTTTCCTCATTCGCGCCTCCAGATGCTGGCGTATAATTGCAGCAGCTCACGCTCACAGTCGTGTTCAAACTGCTTACCAGGGTGGTGATCATGTATTCGGCAACATTATTATCCGCTCCAATAAGCACACTCTCACACGTGACAACCGTTGAAAGCCCCCCGATGGGTATTGTCCCACTGTTAACGGTTTGAAAAACATGCGTGCCGTCTGATACTTGGATCCCCTCTGGGATACTAATTGATTGTCCTGTTGCTGGCGTGTTCACGTAGAAGGTGACGTCTACTGTGCTTTTACTACCCTCTAATCGACCGAAACCAAGCCATGAGGCTAAACTCGTGAGACTGCTACCTGTTTTACTGTTCAAGTCAAAGAAACTATTCGTGTACTGATCATTCAGGTTACTGTTTCCCATGGTGATTGCCACGGTTTCAAGGATTTTACGAATAGGGGAACCTATACTCGTGCTCATGAGTGGGTCGACTTGTTGCGCGGCAGCTACCAGCTGATTCTCATAATCGGAGACGGTTTGATAGTCTTCATTATTAGTGTTTTCATTGCTAAGAGTAGTCACAATATTTATTGTCCTTTCAAAAAAGAGGTGTATATATTTTTTATTTCGTTTGTGTATTGGATGCTGTTAGTTTAAATTTTACTTATTGCCGTCTGGCGCTTCATGGTTGATATTGGCCGTGCGCCTGTTTTGGGAGGCGGGCTTTATATTAAATGCGTATTTATGTAATTCCCCTTTGTAATGATTGTGTAAAGAGATTATGTAAAGGGCAGTAGACAGTTAGACAAACCCGTAATATTAATAATGTCAACACCGCAACGGTACGACAAAAAGTAAAGTGATAAAAATTAAAGGAGATTAAAATGGAATTTGAAAACGTCATCCTGTCGACTGAAAGCATTACACTTTTCACAGCAACCGGATTACACACCTTTGAAAACCTCATTGACCTTAACACTCTTAATCTCGAGGAATATAAGGAGGATGTGGTTAAATCATTCTGGAAAAACTATCTTGACATCGTATGCGGACTTGATAATAATGCGATAGAAAGTTTTATTAATGAGCACGGATATGTGATCCCTCAAGATTGGTTCAACTCATATTGCGCATTTATCAAATAGTGTGTTATACTAGTAGAGATCATCAAGATATCGCATAAAATTGAATTAACGGAGGGCACGAGGCAGTGCGGCTTCAAACCCTCCTAACTTTTGGATGGGTGCCCGAGTGGTCGAAGGGGACAGTCTGCTAAACTGTTAAACACGCATTGTGTTTCGTGAGTTCGAATCTCATCCCATCCGCCCTTTTCTCTTAACAAACCCTTTTATTGATTATTCACGGTATAATAAGCATCCGTATCACCATGAAGTGCTTTCATCATCTGATTATTCTTATACACGTCAGCACTCAAATTCTTATCCGTTTTCACAGTGACAGTCACATTCGTGTTCGCGTTCATCATGCTCTTACTACTTGATTTACTGACATCAAGAGGATTTAATCCGAGGAATGAGGCATCCATATCAAAACCATACACGCCCGCGCTCGTATTATTGCCAGCAGTTTGTGCTATGTGAAGAAGATTCTTCAAGCTACCTGTTAACACGCCTTTACTAGCTGCGAGACTCGCTAACAAGGTTGGACTAGTGGCTTCAGCTGCCGCCGCCTCACTACCATAACCCTCATTAGTCAGTTCTTTCAGTTCCATGCTTTGGAACATTTGATTGCTGAAAAGTTTGCTCATGGTACTAGCGTCTGTTTTCATGCCGATACTGTTCATATACTTCTCGAGGTTAGCTGTCCCACTGATGACGCCTTGATTGTTTCCTGCGCCTTTTAACGCGGTGGTGCTCAGGTTGGCTGCCGTGTCACTCAGGTTTTTAAAACTCACTCCCATTTGCTTACTAATGGTCGACAGTTGCGTGAACGTTTGGCTGACTTGACTCGCGCTTTTACCCATGGTGCTCATTTCCATCGCATAATTCTTCAGATTCGTGTCATTGCTTAATCCCATGTTGCTTAATTGTTTCATGCTGCTCATCCACGTGTCCCATTGTGTAGACCCGTATTGCATGTTCAACTCTCGAGCTTCACTTCTCCACGTATCGAGGTTTTTACCGTTGTAGGTAGTGAGCCCGATTTTCTGTTCCGCGTCCGCTAGAAGGTTGCCTCCTTGAATCATGAGATCATCCCCTAGGTTCGTGCCCAGATCACGATTCATATTACTGTATTCTCGATGGAGCCGGATACCGTCTGAGATTCCTCCAAGGATCATGCTGGTGATGATTTCTTCTGGATTACTATCGGCTAATAGTGGGTTGAACAGTTTGCCTAAAATACTGTCGTCGTCGAAGTGAATATTATGGAGTGAGTGAGTGTGTGTGAGTTGTTTGAGTGTGCTATTCGTATGGAGTTCTTGGGCGCGTGCTTCCACTGTTTTAAAATGATGCGTGCGGGCTGTCTGATAATCGTTTCGTAACATTTGGTATTCGGTGCTGTGTCGTCCGTATGTTTTGCGTGCTTCCCGCATACTGTTTTTACGTATTTTGAGGTCGTCTGCTAAATCGTTTTCCATACTATGGAATTCTTTGAGTTGTGTGGCACGTGTTTCTTCAGACTGTTCTTTTGCTGCGGTTTTCTGTTCACGTTTAATAGTGTGCGGGGTAGCGGTGTGTTCTGTTACCTGTTCCGCTGTTTTAACAGTATTAGTTTTTTCTCCTTTGTTTGGTTTGTTTATGATGGCGGTTTGCGTAATAGTATCAACATCATCATTTGTTTTCCTTCTCCGATGTGGGAGGAATTGTTGGAGATGTTGGAATCGTTCGGAATGCTTCTTGAGGAGTGAGTGAATAGTACTCATTCCAGTTAAACCGTGCTCATTTAACCATGTTTCCAAGTTGCTCATGTTATGCGCATGTGTTTTCCCCTGGTGTACGAGGTTTTTGGTGTTGGTGTTGATGCTTGTTAATAAGCTGGTTGTTTCATTCACTGTGCCGCGTTTAGAAGATGGTGAGCCACCGTTACTAGCGTTTGGATTCGTTTTGAAGTTGTTTACTGTTTTATTTGGTGTGAGCGGGTTGGTGAGTGGTTGCGGATTGTTGGTATGTGTTAAGGTTTTGCGTGCTGCCTGCTGTGCTTCAAGGGTTTGCGTCGCTTTTTGAATGCGTTCACTTTGTGTCTCGTGGATCAGGTGATTCAGATGGTCGGTTTGTTTTTCACTGTTCCTGCTGATGGTTTGAACGTGTTGGAGAATTTCGGTGACGGTGCTAGTAGATTCCAAATCGTCGGGCTGGTAGATGAGTTGATCATCATCATAAGAATGTCCGCTACTATTCGGCATAATCATGTCCTTTCTTCTTGTTAGTGGTGTATTGGTGTGTTCATGAGCTTCTCTAAGGTTTGCTGGTTAATGTAATGGTGCGTGCCTTGTGAAGAGGTTTCTGCGTGTGCTGATGAGATGGTGTCATCTGTATACGTGTTCTTATAGGCTTCTGGGTTGATGAAGCTTTCAAGACTTTTTACAGCGTCACTGATCATTGTTTGCTGCTGTTCTTGTTGTCTTATATCACGATTGATGTGAAGATGAATATCCAGCGTGTGATAAATACGACTATCAGGAGATAAAAGCTGCTGTAGTGAGGTAAGTTGATAGTACAGTGGTAAGGGGATGTGAGCCCCCATTATTCCCCCAACTCCAAGAGTTTCTCATCATACTTGTTACTAGCAGTAATATACGCTTCATAATAATGAGTAATAAACGTTGGTAGGAAATTGCAGGCTTTCTCATACAGTGTTTTATACGTTGTTGTACGGTCTTTGCTGATGGGTTGCTGCGTGTTCCACGGATTCCCGTCAATACTCTCGACACTGAGAGCTAATGTAGCGGTCATGAGACTAAGGAAATGAGCATCAGTATCATCCGTATACGGGTGTGAGAGCTGATAAACTGCCAGCTGTTCTCTCATCGTCAAATAATGGTAGGTAACAGCGTGTCCCATAATATTCAGCGTGTGGTCTGAGGCTTCTTCAGCTTGAAGATTTTTCACCATGCTCAAGGGATTGTTCCCATTATGGTTTTGTTTATAATTTGTTGTCATACTACCATGATAAGAAACCCAGGTGAAGCATGGGTAATAAAATATCCTCTCCCTTAGAGGAACCATAGAAAGGAAAAGTGGCTCATAAGAAAGAGGACGAAGTAAATTATGACTATAGTATTTTAGTTATCGTAATCAGATGAGAATCGTCGAAAAACGTGATGTAGAAGAACGTTCTTTTTGTGATTACATACTTAGTATATCATAAAATATGTTTCGCACGATGTCGGCGTGTCTCATTAATCAGGTCTTCTTGCTCTTGGATGGTGAAGTGCATGCGACTATCTTTATGAACAACGTGTGCACTCATGTTTGTGCCTACTGGGGCTGTGCTACTCCAACCGTTAGGGTAAATTGTTTGAATATGTGGGTAACTCATTATTCACCTCCTTTCACTTTTATTTTAAGATATGCGATTACCTGCCGCGTCAATGGTCCCCTCTTTACGTTGTATCTCATACTGATGTTTCTCAAAATCATACGTTTCATTTTGTGAGTGTTTCCGCATGCCAAGAATATTCACTTGAGGACTCCAAATAAAGGTGAGGGAATGATCCTCATTTTCAATAAGCGTATAATCATCTGGATTGTCTGGTCGGAGGGGTACTTGGACGATCCATTCATGCTCATAGCATGCGTTCATAATACGAACCCCGTAATCATGCGTATACTTGAGGATCTCATCTTTATGCCAATATTTAGGGGGCTGCAGGTCACGAATACTATTAATAATGATCTTGTTTAACTGTTCTTCCTGGCTTGGGAGGATGTTTTCGACTGGCATATAATCTTCAGGCTGATTGCTCATATGTTTCTCCTTCAGTGAATGTTAAGAGATGCCGAAATGTTAGGTAGTCTTTCCACGTGGCTTTACGTTTCATTGTATATAACTGTTGATCATCAGATAGAGGATAGTTGATGATTGTAATATGCACGCCTTCTTCGCCCGGATTTTCCGCATACTGTTTCATGGTTTCCGCGTAAACGATTTGACGGTCATCATGTATCAGATGGCTTTTGGTGAGTGCGTCTAACGTGCAGCGTGTGAGTTTGTCAATGTCTGGGTAACTAGTAGCATGCGGTCGGTACGCTTTGATGGGCGTGAGTTTAAATATGAGTTGTAATCCGACGGGCTGAAGATAATCTTGTTGCAGGGGGCTTTGATCGTACAGAGTATGAGATGCTAGTTGTGGTGTTTCCGCTAGTATCGTGTCACGGATGGTGTTTTCCCACTCATACTGATATTTACTGCCGGGCGCCGTGTACGGTTTCCCCTGTTTTGTATGATATATTTGGCTGCTACCTTTCGGGCGTGGGACTCCTGGAATAAAAAAAGAAGTAACCACCGGTTCCTCAGCATTAATATTATTACTACTATTAGTTTTTACCATACTTTTAATAATACTAAAAAATCCCCTCATACCATTCGTTAAGGATAGTACAAAGGGGATAAAACATTACCTATTAGTATTATTTTGTTTTCATTGGATAGTAGGCGATTGTTAAGTCTTCAATCTGAAGCGTATACCATTTTGCTGGCGAATCATGTTGCACAATCATCATACGTGGATGTTTACTCAACAGCCTATAAGTATCACCATACACCATTACGGGCTGATAATATTTCGGATAGTTTACTGGAATGGTGAGTGTCACATACTCTGGTTCATCCGTATTACTGCCGATGAGAACGATCTGATACCCATCCTCTAAATAGTGGTTCGCATATTCGACGAAAGGTGTAAGATCTTCTACCAATCCTTTAATGGTGAGTGTTTGATCGGTTTGCATGATGAGAGTGTTCATGATTCTCCTCCAATGGTTTTTCTTCTTTTAGAAGCTAGGATCGTCAGATATTCCAAGAGCAGCTGCTCCACTTAATGGGTATTGTTGTGTTGCTGTCATGGGGATCGTGTTCCATGCGCCGCTTACTCGTGGGTTCATGCCTGGCATTTGCATCTGTTGTTGTGCTGATGCGGTTTGTTGCGGCTGTTGTGTTGGTTGAGTGGCTTGGTTTATTGGAGTATTGTTCGAATTATTGACAATAACACTAATGGTTTGCCATGGGACACAGTTCACAGCAACATTCTCACAAATTAACTGATAATCAATTCCTGACGTCCCATCATCTTTAGTGTATCCTTTAGTGGTGAAATGCCCAGAAACAAGAAGATTCACGCCCTCTTTGAGAACTGGTACAATAATATCTGCTAGTTTACCAAAAGCAACACACTCACAGTAGAAATTAGGCTCTTTCTTATACGTTGCAGTTTCCTTATCATACGTACTGCTGGTGGCGGCAATAGTAAAGTTTGCCCATGCTCTACCATTACCACTCACACCCTGATGAATACTATTACGGGTGATAGTTCCACTGAATGTTGCATAATTAACACTCATATCTTTTCCCCTCCTTTGAGTGAAGTAGCATGAAAAATAATCTCCATGCGTGTTATGTTATAGTACTTTATAGTAGCCTTATTTTTAAGAGCATGAAACGAAGAACACGAAAAATAACACAGTTTCACCATAATTTGGTGGTGAGACTAGTAGATAGGGCTTCCACTAATGTTAAAATTAGGGCTACTCTTATTTCAGTGGAGCAGTAGAAGTAAAGCCGGAGAGAACACGATTTTGGTCAAGGGGTGAGGAGGAATGAGCTGGTGGAAAATCATCAACAGTACTCCCGCCCCACAACCACGCCAGACGGACAACTACCAGGAAACACCCGTTTACCATTCAACGGGATTACAATATGCTATTCAAGTGGCTCCTGACCCGCATGGGACTGTTGAACAAGTCATGATGAGTCGTGAAGAACAGCAGGATCCGATCACGTTTAAAGTTGAAAACCGTAGTCAATTTGTGACGAGTGCATACGGTTATTTTAATGAGAATCTCATTCACAGCATGTTCCACCATGATTTAAAGGAACAGTCACGCGGTAACCCCCAGTACACGTATTTTATGCATTGTGATCCGGCTAAAGTGAATGATATGTTTAGTCTTATGATTGCTCACGATGAGAATAATATTCTTACGGTGGATTATATGCATGTGTATCGTCCTGAAGATTATGAGAATCATACAATTAACTATGAGATGGTAGAAGAAGACATTAAACTCTTATTACGTAAATATAATGTGTATCGGTGTAGTTTTGATCAGTTTAATAGCACGTATTTGATTCAACGATTACGGGATTATGTGCGCTTTCGTAATTTGGATACGATTATTGTTGAAGATACGGCAACCGCTGTGAGTAATATGCAGGATTATGAGCGTTTAAAGCAGGCGATTAACAGTCAAACTGTCGTCTCTTATAAGGATACGTTGAATACGGTAACCAGGGGTGAGAGTCTCTTGGAAGCTCAATTATGTTCTGTGCAAATGATGGAGGGGAAGCTGATTAAACCGCGTGCTAAGGGGCTTGGTCATTGTGATTTGGTGGATTGTTTAGCTAATATTGTGAGCATGTGGACGGATTATTGTGAGCATAACACGCGATCATCATCCGGGTCGCAAGCATTATATTCCACGACAGCATACGATAAGCCTCTTCCTGGTGCTTCTTCTTATGGGCACCCGTATGGTAATAGTCGCACTAATGTGTCTGGTGGCTATCAGCTCCCCTTTTAAAATAGTTTTTTATTTTCTCTTCATGAGGAGATTATCAAGGTTAACGCCGTGTAATCGTGCTAGCTTGTAGTCGTGTACTGTGATCCACCCGTGATAATACAAATAGTCTAAGTATTCGTCTTTGTTCCATGTTTTTTTACGTTTCCAAAAATCGAAAATATAGTGTTTCATTCTAGTTCCCTTTTACTGTTGGTCAGTGTTTGAACAGGTGACGGATCGTGTGGATGATTGCGTAGGCGATCACTGTGTAGAGGATGAAGTACATAATAGTTTCTCCTTTCTTT
>F42_Fallow_Deer__coassemble_462_pt1 | contig 12942 bp, 12 predicted proteins | sample F42_Fallow_Deer__metabat2_low_PE_003 | metagenome-assembled genome bin F42_Fallow_Deer
GTGTCGAGACTAAGTACGCAACTCGTAAACAGGAAAATGGACTTTGAAGGGGAGAAACTGTACTTGCTTTGACCGCTAATTTTACATTGGCTAGTCAGAAAGCCTATCAGGAGCTGGGGTTCGATGAGTATCTTACCAAGCCCATTGAAAGTGCGGTAATGGAAGAGAAGATTTTGAACTATCTTCCTAATGATATTGTGGAATACCGGCTTTCGGATAATGTGGATTTTTCACAGGAAAACAATATTGAGATGATGAATAATCGTAGGCGCAAGCGTGTACGCATCACCGCAGATTGTTTCTGTGATATCAATAAAGGCCTGCTTGAGAAGTATGATATTCATTTGGCATATTCCCATATTGTTACGGAGACAGGACGCTTTAAGGATACTATAGAGATTGATGTAGACAGTATTGCAAAGTATTCAAGAACCATTGATGATATTGCGAAGCCGGAAGCACTTTCAGTGGAGGAATTTGAAAACTTTTTTGCAGATATGTTGACGGAGGCAGAGGAGATTATTCATATCTCCGTAGCATCGGGAGTCAGTAGAAGTTATGATAATGCCATACAGGCGGCCAGTGGCTTTGGACATGTGCGGGTAATTGATTCCCAGCAGTTTTCTTGTGGAATGGGATTATTGACACTTGCAGCTGCGCAGATGGTATTGGAGCGCAAGAGTGTGGATGAAGTCTGTAGGCAGGTGGAATCTCTGAAAACAAAGGTAAAGAGCTATTTCCTTTTGCCGATGAATAGAGTCTTCCAGCAGAGAGGCTATGGAAACAGGCTGGTAAACAGCTTGTGTGAAAGACTGATGCTGCACCCTGAAATCAGTATCAGTAAGAATAATCTACGTGTACAGGGATTACGAGGCGGGGATATGGAGACTGCAAGAAAGCGATTTATCCGAAAGCATCTGTATTTTCCAAAGCATATTGATACAGATGTAGTTTATGTGGCTCATGCAGGAATAACGGTAAAGGAGCAGGAGTCTATTACTTCTGAAATTACGAAATATATCAATTTTGACAGGATGGTTGTTCAGAATGCATCCGTATCCAATACCAGTATCGGCGGTATCGGTACGGTTGGTATTGCTTTTTTCTTAAAATAAGGAATACGACTAATAGGAGATGACAATGAAGATTACATTCCCCAAATTATATCGATATGACAGAAAGCGTGAGCATGCATATGTGGCAATTCCGTTTCCGAAAGGAGAGCTTTTTCGGGAAAATAGTGTGCAAATCTGGGATGAAAATCGGATTTTACCCACACAAAGCAGGGTGACCTCTTATTATGAGGACGGAAGTATCCGATATTTATTTGTAAGGTTTATGGCAGATTTGCCTGCCAACAGAAAAAAAATGCTGGAAATGAAAATTGGTGAGGAAAAGACCCAAGATGTGCAGGCCATCAGGATAAAGAGACTGGAGAGTGGCTTTGCAGTTGACGGCGGAGTATCTTTTACCGTAAAGGATTGTGCAGAAAGTATTTTTGAATCTCTGGAGGCAGGGAAGAAAAAATACACTGCCCGTCAGTTTGTGGGTCCGGTTTTGGTGGATGGCAATGACTGCCACTATCAGACAAAGCTGGGTACATGGGAACTGGAGGAGGAAGGTTCGCTGGTAACCATTCTTTCTTGTATGGAGAGTGCTTAGGTGATAAAAGGATTGCTTTTCAGCTGCGGATAATTTGTTATGCGGAGAAGCCTTGGCTGGAAATCAGTTATCGGATTATCAATACAACAACGGAGCCACTGCATGTGAAATCTCTGGTATTTGCTGTTTTGGCAGCTGAAACGGCAGTGTATGATGCAGCTTTGCGAAAGGATGGCAGCAAGGGGGATTACCATACTGCAGGAATCAAGGAGCTTCCACAGATTGAGGAGCGTATCAGTGGGGTTCGTACCTGTGTAGGCAGCTCTAATTATAAAACGGATTTCTTTATTGGTGATAATGGTAGATGTGTTGAAAAATATGTGGATGATGAGATGCTCTTAAAGGAAGCCAACGAGCATTTCTTTGAGGTATTCTATGGCACGTTTTTTGCAGACCGTACGGAGAAGGATGGTGGTATCTGTGCAACTATTTTTCAGGCACAGCAAAACTATCCCAAGGCGGTAAAGGCTGATAAAAGCGGCATCTATGTAATGCTTGTGCCGGAAAATGTATGTAAGGTGGAAATGCAGCCCGGAATGTCCAGAGAACAGAGGTTTTTGCTTCATTTTCATGATGGGGAAGAGACACTTACCGAGCTGGACAACCGCAGATTGATTTATCAGATGCCGGATAAGCCACTTATTTCACCGGAGATGTTTGCAAGAGCAGGGGTGATGCCGGATATTTTTGTGGCACCGGATAAAGTGAATCAGGAGGTGGAGCTTTCCCTGATTGCCAGATGTGATGGTCATGGAAGGGCAATGGGGATGCTGAACTTCGGAGATGCACCGGATGCTAATTATACTGTACAGGGTCGTGGGAACGGCAAGATCGTCTGGTCAAATAATGAGTACGATTTTCCGCATGCCTGTGCATTACAATATGCCCGTACCGGGGAGCGGAGATTCCTGGATTATCTGATTGCTTCTGCAAGACACTGGATGGACGTGGATGTATGTCACTATAGTGATAATCCCCTTCATATTGGTGGACAGTGGGAGCATTGTGCACACCACTGCGGTATGGATATGGTATGCTCCCATGAGTGGGTGGAAGGTCTTTTGGATTATTATCATTTTACTGGAGAAAAAAGAGCATTTGACACAGCTATCGGAATAGGAGAAAATATATTAAGATTATTGGAGACTCCTGCATATCAGGTGTCCGGTGAAAGCAATGCCAGAGAAACCGGCTGGGCACTCAGGACACTAACCGCACTTTATGTAGAGACTCACGATAAAAAATGGCTTACCAAGGCTGATTGGATTATCTCCCATTTCAAGGAATGGTCTGAAGAATATGAGGGATGGATAGCTCCATATACGGATAATACATTGATTCGAGTGGGATTTATGATTTCTGTTGCAGTGGGAAGTCTGATGCGATATTATAGAGTATTCCCGGATGAAGAACTGAAAAAGATGCTGCTGGATGCAGTGGATGATTTGATTGAAAATGGTATGCTGGGTAATGGCGTGTTCTATTATAAGGAGCTCCCCAGCCTTAGTCGTATCGGAACCAATACACTTTTATTGGAGGCTCTTACCATTGGATATGAATTAACTGGTGATACCAGATATTTGTCATATGGTATGAATACTTTCAAGTCAAATATTCTGGCCATGCCTTCAGGGGCACCCGGAACGAAAGCGATTATGGAAGATGCGGTGGTGTATAAAAATGCTTCACCGAAGAATTTTGCACAGAGCTTTATACCCCTTGCGGTATATTATAAGGCACTGACAGACCATGGATTGCTGTAGGAAAAAGAAGAGCAAAAGGGGATGAGAAGTTGAAACATCTAAAAAAAGTATTTTATGTAGTGGCATGTTGTTTGTTAGCGTTATGCATTTTTATACTGGTGATTGCGCTGAATCCACCCATGTCGGAAGAAATTGCAAATATGTTGTATGGAGAGGGCGGTATGCTGGTTTCCGAGGAGACACCTGCACCGGAGGAGACAGAGGAGCCGGCTGTGACGGAGGAACCTGTAGTGACAGATTCGCCTATTATGACGCCGATACCATTGTTTACGCCGGGGCCGGAGGCTACTTATGATCCAGATGCCAGAGGAGCCGTATATGTGGTAACGACCACCATGAACAGGGATGTTATCACACCCTATGTGGAGACAAATGACTATATTGTGGTTCCAGAGGCGGTTTCAGGTCTGGGCGGATATGTACCTATTGATGTGGAGATGACAGTCCAGGTTAAACCATCGCCCACACCTACCCCCGTACCTACACCTACAGCAGATCCTAATATGACCCCCAATCCAGATGCGACGCCGTCACCTACACCTACACCCACAGCAACGCCGGTGCCTACTGCTACAGCATCACCGGATCCGGAGGCAAATCTGATTGAGCTGGAGTATGAGGATTTATATTTTGAGCCTCTGTACTATCCCTATTACCATGTACTGGATACCAGAGAGCAGGTGCTTTATAACCAGCTCTATGTTAACATTGCAGAACTGAGAAAGAAGGTAATTCCTTATGCGGAGCTTCCTTCTTCAGTAGTAAAGAATGTTTTTGAAGCTGTATATAATGATCACCCGGAGTTTTTCTATCTGGAGAATTCCTTTGAATGTACAGTTGATGAAGACAGCAGGGTAGCTGCCATTACTTTGAAATACAATGAACTTGCCGATGATTTGACTGCGGCGAAGAAGACCTTTGATTTAAGAGCCGGAGAGATTCTGGATGAAGCAAAGAAGCTGGATGGTAATTTTGAGAAAGAAAAATTTGTCCATGATAAGCTGAAGGAGCTGGTAAGCTATTCAGAGGGAGCCGATTTATCACAGACGGCATACAGTGCATTGGTAAATAAGGAAACCGTATGTGCCGGATATGCAAGAGCATTCCAGTATCTGATGCAGCAGCTGGATATTCCTTGTTATTATTGTACCGGATATAGCGGTATGAACCATGCATGGAACATTGTATATCTTTACGGAGACTACTACAATGTGGATGTAACCTGGGATGATACAGACCCGGCTGCTTATGATTATTTCAATCGTACAGACGATGACCTTAGAAAGACACATCAGCGTAAGAATTTATCGGTTTACTTACCGGCATGTCTGGGTATGACCTATAGAGACCTTGCAGAAGTGGAGAACACGGAGGAAGAGGATGACTTCTGGACCAAGGAGGAGGAAGAACCTTTGGAGAAAGAGCTCTCTCTTTACTATGATACCTGTTATGAGCGTATTGTAGAAAATGGAATGGGAACGAAGGAATACGTGGATGTATATAGTGCGGATATGTGGAAGCGTATCTGTGAAGTATATGAGAGCGGCCAGATTAGTGAGGCGTTCTTTACCAGAGCCTTCCATACGACAGGTGGTTCCAGCATGGCTATGCGTGTGCAGGGACAGGTTCAGGAAAACGGAACCTATAAGGTGACCCACACCATCGTAATTGATTAAATAGGCAAGGAAGTAAACTATGCTGGAGAAGTTAAGCGCATTAAATATTGACACCGGGAAAGGGCTGGAGAGCTTCGGAGAGGAGTACCTTACGGAGCTGAAGAAGTTTGTAAAAAGTCTTGATTTTATGAGACTGGGACAGGCAGTGAACGGAGGCCGCTGGGAAAGTGCCATGATGACCATCAGGCGTATGACCATGCAGGCGGAAAAGCTTGGACTTGTGTGTTTTGAAAGGCAGTTTACCGGGCTGAGACAGAATATTGCCCGGAAGGATGCCACAGAAGTTAAAAACATCCTGAGTCTGGTAATCAGAAAGAGAATCCAGATTCAGGATGTAATAAAAAATCTTGATTAAACCATTGGAGCGATAAGGCGGAGGACTGCTTGATAAATTCTTGTATGCAGCTTTCGCCTTAAACAATCTTCTAAAGTAATCTCGTGACACTTAAGCAGTGTCTCTTCAAAATCTTTTTTGATATCTAATACCGCATCCATATCGTACAGATAAGTGGCACATTCGAAGTGCAGGTAGAGAGAGCGGTAGTCCATGTTAATGGTTCCCACAATACCGATTTTATCATCACACACATAGTTCTTGGCATGCATGAAACCGGGAGTGTACTGATAAATCCGTACACCGGAACGAATCAGCTTATTATAATAGGACTGGGTCAGCAGGAAAATTGTCTTTTTGTCCGGAATATTTGGAGTAATAATACGAACATCGATTCCACGCTGCGCCGCCATACAAAGCTCCTTTTCCATCTCGGTATCAAGAATCAGATAAGGAGTAGTGATATAAACATAATCTGTGGCGTTTTTGATGATATTCATATAGACATTTTCGCCCAGCGTATTGTTATCCAGCGGAGTATCGGAATAAGGCTGTGTATAACCGTGGGTGTTCTCAAGCTTATGGGTATAAGGCTTGAGGAAAGGAGTATAATCCTTATCGGTCTGCAAAATATTATTCCACATTTGAAGGAACATAATGGTATGACTCTTTACCGCATCGCCTTCCATACGGATACCGGAATCCTTCCAGTGGCCATATGGTGGGTTGATATTGAAATACTCATCCGCCATATTGAAACCGCCGGAATAACTGATTTCATTATCAATTACCGTGATTTTCCGGTGATCGCGGTGATTCATAAACACGTATACAAAAGGAACAAGAGGATTGAACATACGGCACTTGATTCCTTTTTTATTCATTCTTTTCATAAATTCCGGCTTGACAAAGGCGATACTTCCGAAATCGTCATAGATGAGTCGTACTTCTACGCCCTGCGCAACCTTCTCCAGCAGAATTTCCTCCACCATATGCCAGCTTTCCCCGTCTTCAATGGCAAAGTACTCCATGAAGATAAATTCCTTGGCGTTTCGCAAATCCTCCATCATGGACACCAGGGCATCGTCTGCCAGAGGGAAGTACCTTACCGCAGTATTCTCATATGCTGGGAAGGTACTGGTATTTTGAATGTACTTCAGCTGATTATGAATATAAATATTTTCCTCTTTCAGTTTGGAAAGAACATCCTCCTTGGGAAGAAGATGGGGGATGAAGGTGCGATGTACTCCATCATATCTTCTTTTAATGGTACGGGTAATTCCACGGCGTCCAAACATACTGTATAGACAGAGGCCACATGCCGGAAAGGCTAGGATTACGGCAGTCCATAAAAGTCTTGCAGCGGAATATTCACTTCGGGAGTTAATTCGGATGACAACAATTACGGCAATGGTTTCCAAAATAGCTGTACATAATACCGAATACTCGCTAAATGCAGTCCAAAGACTAATCATCCACAGAAGCTGAACCAGAATGCACAGGAGGGTGAATAAAACCCTGCCGAACACAACTTTTAATATTTTGTGTAAACTCATTGATTTTCCTCACAAATGGTATTGTTAATATTTTTTCCAGCAAGCCGGGTGGAAGAAGATTAACATAGGATAAATCTCTAAACGACCAGCCAGCATGTCAAAAATCATGACAAATTTGGAAAAATCCGAAAAAAAGGAGTAATTACAGGTAGGGCCTACCAGACCAAAGCCTGGACCTACGTTGTTTAGCATGGTTACTGTAGTGGTAAAGCTGGTGGTAATATCGCAGCCATTTATAGAAATCAATAAAAGGCTGATAAGCAGAATAATAAAATATGCTGCTGTAAATACATTGGTGGAACGGATGACTTCATCCTTTACCGGATGGTCGTCCATTTTGATTACTTTTACTAAATTTGGATGAATCAGGTTGCTGAGTTCCTTGCGGATGGTTTTGAATAAAATTACCACTCGGGAGAATTTGAAACCACCAGCAGTGGAACCGGCACAGCCTCCGGTAAACATTAAAAGGAGCAAAATTGTCTTGGAAAAAGTGGGCCAAGTATCAAAATCAGCACTGGCATATCCGGTAGTAGTGATAATAGAGCCTACTTGGAAAAATGCATGGCGCAAGGCATCGCCTACGCTCTGATAAATCTGATATATATTGATTGCAATTAGTACACCGGCAACGAGTACCGCACCTAAATAAGCCCGTACCTCCTCCAAAGAAAATGCTTCCTTAAACTGTTTACTGAGAATCAGGAAAAAAGCGGAGTAGTTAATACCGCTGATAATCATAAATATGGTAATGATAATCTGGGCAGCAACGTTACCATTGGCAGTAAAGGAATTTCTGATTCCGAAACCACCGGTGCCCACAGTACCAAAGGTTAAGGTCAAACTATCAAATAAGGATAATCCACTGATGAGAAGCAAAATAATCTCTGTAATGGTTAAGGTAATGTATATTGTGTAGAGAATTTTTGCAGTATCTCTGACTTTGGGAAGAAGCTTTCCTACTGATGGACCGGTACTTTCTGCCTTCATCAGGTTCATGGTAGAACCGCCCATCATGGGTAGGATTGCCATGACAAAGACAAATACACCCATACCACCAATCCAGTGGGTAAAGCTTCGCCAGAAAAGGCTGGCGTGAGAGAGTGCTTCAACATCGGTCAAGATACTGGCACCTGTAGTGGTAAAGCCAGATACGGTCTCAAAGAGTGCATCGGTAAAATGTGGAATCTCTCCAGTGACCATAAACGGAATACAACCGAATATACTTAATACAATCCAGCCAAGGGAAACGGCGGCAAAGCCTTCCTTTACATATAGATTTCCGTTTCGGCTGCCTATGGCTGTCTCCAAAAATCCCAGTGCGCAGCAAAGAATGGCAACAGCAGCAAAACAAAGAGATTCCTTATATTCTCCGTAGAAAAGTCCAACAATTGCCGGGAGAATCATAAATAATGCTTCGAATTTTAAGATGCAGCCTACAATATAGTGTAACACTTTATAATTCATGACATACCCCTTTAATCTTCAATGATTTCACGAATATCCCCAAGATGGGCGTTGGTGGTTACTAAAACTACGGAATCACCTACGTTTAACATATCCTGACCACTGGGGATGATAACGGTCCCCCTTCGGTTGATACTGCAAATCAGGATATTTTTGCGAAGCTTCATGTTAAGAAGGGTAGTGCCGGTAATGCCGGGGATTTCTTCGTTAATAAGAAATTCCAGAGCTTCCACTCTGCCGTCCTGCAGCTTGTATAAATTCTCCACATTGGTATGTAAGGATGCGTTCATGGAACGGGCATACTTTACAATAGAATCCGCGGTCTGGAAACGGGGATAAGAGATGCTATCCATCTCTAAATCATTAAGAACCGAAGTAAAGTTGGTACGGTCAATTTTAGTTACGACTTTGGCATTGGACACCTTCTTGGCATAGAGAGAGAGTAAAATATTCTCTTCATCCAGACCGGTAAGAGCGGCAAAGCCCTGTACACGTTCAATGCCCTCCTGTATCAGGAGTTTTTGGTTGGTACCGTCGCCGCAGATGATGGTGGCTTCTGGTAGACGTTCACTCAAATGCTTACATGTTTCTTCGTTGCTTTCAATAATTTTGGTCTCGATGCCTACAGCAATCAGTCTCTGTGCCAGATAGTAGGCGATTTTTCCGCCACCGATTAACATGGCAGTACGGATTCTGCCGATGTTGATACCAATTTTTTTGAAAAACTCACTGGCTTTAGATGGCGTAGATACGATAGCTACAGTATCGCCTACACGGAAGACAAAGTCACCACGGGGGATAAAGACCTCGTCCTCACGGGTAACGGTACAAACCAGTACATTACATTTCAGCTGCTGACGAATGTAGGTCATTGGTTTATCCTTCAGAGCACATTCCTCCGTAACGCGGAAGTGCAGCATTTCAATTCTTCCTTTGGCGAAGGTATCAATTTTCAGTGCAGAAGGGAACTGGAAAATCCGGGCAATCTCCGAAGCAGAAGCGAATTCCGGGTTGGTAATCATGGAGATTCCCAGTTGTTCTCTTAAAAACTCAGACTCCGACTGATAAAGGGGAGTACGGATTCTTGCAATGGTTTTGCAATTACTGGTCTTCTTGGCAAGTACACAGCAAAGAAGGTTCTGCTCATCAGAACCAGTAACAGCAATCAATAAATCTGCCTTGGTAATTCCTGCCTCTAAAAGAGTCTGGTAGCTTACACCGTTACCGATGATACCCATGGCATCTAATTCGTCTGTAATAGCACGTACACGTTCTTCTTTTTCGTCAATAACTACGATGTTATGGTCTTCACCGCTGAGCTGTTCCACCAGGGTATAGCAGACCTTACCACATCCTACAATAATTATTTGCATAGAAACTTCCTCTCAAGTTAAATTGTGTATGAAAAAAAACACCTTCTCATTATATCACAAATCCATACTTTGGGGGAATTATTTTGGGTATATGCTTCATATAATTTTCTAGGGAGGAATACTATGAGTGTGGAACTTGATAAAATGTTTCCGGCAGATATCAGACAATTGTTTGAAAAAGTGTTGGAAAAAGGGGATGTCATCGAAGAAATCCGTATACGACTAGGCAAACCGGTGATGATTTCTGGATATGGAAAGGAATCTTTTCTAAGGGCAGATGGAAGTCTGACTCCGTATCCATGGGAGGGATATGAGATACGAAAGGGTGATTTACATAGAATTATGGAACATTTTACCAGATATTCGCCCTATGCCTTTGAAGCGGAGATGAGTCAGGGATTTTTGTCCCTTCCCGGAGGACATAGAATCGGTGTCGCCGGAGAAGTTGTAAGTGGAGAAAATGGTAGAATTAAGACTTTAAAGAATGTCAGTAGTATCAATATACGAATTGCCAGGTATCTGCAGGGAGTATCGGAAGGACTCCTTCCTTTTGTGTATGATGGAGGATATCCTTGCAGCTTACTTATTGTGTCTCCACCGGGATGCGGAAAGACCACCATGCTGAGAGACTTTATCAGGCTGTTTTCAGAGGGAAATTCCTTCGGAAAGGGACTTAATGTGGGAGTTGCGGATGAGCGAATGGAGATTGCAGGTTCTTATATGGGACAAGCTGGTATGCCTCTTGGGGTAAGAACGGATGTGCTCAGCGGCTGTAAAAAGGCGGAAGGAGTACTGATGCTGATTCGCTCCATGAATCCAAATATCATTGCCGTAGATGAAATCGGCAGACCGGATGAAGTGAAGGCTCTTCGCTATGCGGCAACCTGCGGCATAACGCTGTTAAATACCATACATGGTATGGACATGCAGGATTTGAAGAATAAGGAGAAGCTTTTGGGAGAACAGTGGCTGGATATGTATGGAAGAATCATCTTCTTAAAAAAGACAAATGGAACCTTCGGTGTCAGAGCTCTATGGAAGAAGGATGAGGAGGGAGAATGGCTGTGTGTAAGATATTAGGACTGCTTTGCATGTTTGTGGGATGTGCTCTCCTTGGAATCGGACGAGCTATGGAATATAAGGAGAGAGATGAGAATAATCGGTATCTGGTGTATATGCTGGATTGTCTGATTGGTCAGATTGTGTATCAGCATAGTACCATGGAGGATTGTATATACGAGCTTTCCCGGAAAGTAAAGGAGCCCTTTAAAACATGCTTTTCTCACATATATGAGCAAATCCGGGAGAATCCGCATATTACGCCGCTTGAGATTATGGAGAGGGAGCTGGGAGAGCTTTTTGGCAGGCTTCATATTGATAAAGAGGTGGCGGGGCTGTTTATGGAATGCTTTCAGCACATGGGCTTTCAGGACACCTTGGTGGTGGAGAAGGTGTTAAACGGTATAAAGGCAAGGCTCTTAGAGCACAATGAGGGAGCCTTGGAGGAGAGTAGAAGGCGGAGCAGGCTTGCAGTGTATCTGGGTATGTTTGGCGGTATGTTCTGCGTGATTTTATGTCTGTAGGGAGGGCCTATGGAGGTCGGATTAATCTTTAAAATTGCAGCGGTGGGAATCTTGGTTACCATACTTAGTCAGGTGCTGAAGCATAGCGGAAGAGAGGAGCATGCCTTTCTCCTTAGTCTTGCAGCACTGCTTTTGGTACTTTCCTGGATTGTACCATACATATATGAATTGTTTTCCACGGTGCAAAGTCTGTTTGAATTATAGGGGGAGTAGGATGATAACAATTGTTCGCATTGGGGCTATCTGTATTTTTTCCGTACTGGTGGCACTTTTCTTTCGCTCCATTAAGCCGGAATATGGGATTTATATGGGCTTTGCAGTGGGGCTGTTACTTCTGGGATATGTGCTGGATGTTTTTTCGAATGTGTACGGTATGATTGGAGAGATCAAGGAGTATCTGGGAGAGACCTATGATTATCTGGTGCTCTTAATCCGTCTGGTGGCCATTACCTATGTCTGTGACGTCAGCGGAAGCCTTTGCAGGGATGCGGGATACGGTACCATGGCGTCACAAATAGAGGTGCTGGGAAAGCTTACGGTGCTTTTGTCAGGAATGCCAGTACTTCTGTCTGTTTTAGATACCATTCGTTTTTTATAAGGAGAGGTCATGGATAGTGTTTCTTATGAATCCTTGCTTGAGGAGCTGGGAATAACGGATTTGCAGCAGGAGTTTGAACGGCTTTTTCCGAATTATACTTTTTCCATGGAGGGGATATTAAGTAAGCTTTTAAGCGGAGATTTATTTGGAGCAGGAGAACAGTTTCTGCAGGGAGTAATGAATGGTATGCAGCTGGAGCTTGGGGGCATTAAGCAAATGCTGGTGATGCTCCTTACGCTGGGGCTTTTGTCCGCATTGTTATCTCGGCTGGTGATGGTATTTGATAAGCAGCAGACCTCAGATATGGCCATGTATATTTTCTATGTGGTACAAGCAGGTATCATGATGCAGTGCTTTCAGCGTATGGCAGACGTGGCAGGGGACACCATTGGCAATATATTGGAATTTGTTAAGTTTATGCTGCCCACCTACTTGCTGACGCTCACTATGTCCGGAGGAAATGTAACAGAGAAGGTGTACACCACTATTTTGCTTGGGATTATTCTTCTGATTGAGTATCTGTTTGTGAATATCTGTATGCCTCTTTGTTATATCTATCTTCTTCTGGCAATTGTGAACACTATCTGGGGGGAGGAGAGGTTGGTGTTGTTTATGGGGCTTATACAGAAGGTGATAAGCATTCTGCTGAAAGGGAGCCTTGGCATCGTGACTGCAGTCAGTGTGGTGCAGAACATTTTGACACCCAGTCTGGACAGGCTCTCCCGGAGTACCATACAAAAGGTGGCAAGTGCACTTCCGGGTATCGGGCAGGTTACGGAGACTACCATTGAGCTGATGCTGGGAACCATGTCTGTTTTAAAAAATGGAATCGGAATTTTGTTTCTGGTGATTCTTTTGGGGATTTGTATTGCACCTATTGTATACCTATATGTAGTAGTCTTTTTGCTGGGGCTGATAGCTTCCTTTACC
>F42_Fallow_Deer__coassemble_465_pt1 | contig 12658 bp, 16 predicted proteins | sample F42_Fallow_Deer__metabat2_low_PE_003 | metagenome-assembled genome bin F42_Fallow_Deer
ACAGCTTATTCAAGTGCGCCCATTTATGGTTTTCCTCTACTTTCTTTCACACTATTAATCCTACTTCAAATTCTGTGCCTGATTATAAATATTGGTAAGTAATGTATTCACGTTACTCATATCCTCTGCTGCGATTTCCATAAGGTCTGCTCCTTCGCTGGAAGCTGCTGCAACTTCCTGACTATTGGCAGACACACCAGTGATTCCATCCGCAATAACTGCGGTAGCATCCGCAATACCTTCGATTTCTTCTTTGAGGCGGTTAATTACTTCCATCAGCTCGTTTACGCTGGTATTCATCTCATCAAACTTCGTCTTGGTCTCTTCAATCAAGCGATTCTGTTCTCCAACCTCTCCAACAGAATGATTGATACTATTGGTAACACTATCCACGTCATTACTCAGCTCATTCAAAATATCCGAAATATTGTCGGTGGCCTGCTGGGTCTTCTCAGCTAACGCCCTAATTTCATCCGCAACTACCGCAAAGCCACGGCCTGCATCTCCGGCTCTGGCTGCTTCTACGGATGCGTTCAGAGCAAGAATATTTGTCTGGAAAGAAATATTGGAGATGGTACTTAAAATGCTGAGCACCTGCTTGGTACGATCATTCAGAGCCTCTACATAGGCAACAGTCTCCATGTTTTCCTTGGCAACAACCTGAGCATGACTATTCAACTCTTCCATCGCCTTGGCACCATCTGTGACATTCTCCAATGTACGGAAAGAAGCTTCCACCATAACTTTGGTCTGCTCCTTAGCATTCATGGTACTACTCTCAATGTCATGACACATCTGGGACTGCTCTTCGATAGCCTGAGACGTACTTTCAATACTATCTGCAATATTCTGCATAAAAACATTGCTGGACTCCACTGCGTGGCTTAGCTCACGGATAGACTCATTGGCCTTATCAAAATCCTTCACAATACTTTCAGATACCTTGGTCATCCTCTCATTACCTTCTTTTAAGGTAGCCATATTCTCCGCATTGAAGGAAACCAGCAAGCGCGTAATAAGGATTACAGATACCAACAAGAACAAACAGATAACAATGGTCGTTCCTCCTTCTGTAGTAGAAATACCCCCCTGATTCATCAGCCAAACCGTTTTGATAATGAAAACCGGCATAGTTAACAGTGCTCCGGCTATGATACGCTTATTTTCTAAGTATGCCATCTCACAGATAAAGAAAGCCGCTGCCAGCATATAAAAGAATACATAATCCACATTCACTACCATTACATTGTACGCCACACAGGCAACAAAAGGCATAATCATACCACAAATTTTCTTGCCCCTATATAGAAAAAACACGACGGTATCAATCACAACACCGAGAGCACTTACCACCAAGGTAAGCGTCAGTTGAGAATTTCCCCCTTTGGTTGTCACTAGTCCAAGGACATTCAAGAAAATACCAATCATTACCACCAACAATGCTGGAAATACCATGGAATCCGCTTTTCGATACTGTTTTTCTGTCATAACATATAAGCCCTCTCTTATCTTAAGTGTTTTGCTTTCATTAGCCAAAGTTTCGGCACAATGCCCTATACAGTGACAATTTTACTATACTTTTCAAACGATATCAACAATAATGTCAGCAAATTCAGGACTTTCTACCTAAATATGTACTGGTACTTTCACATCTGAGCAAAAAGAGGGTATATGCTTTTATTATATTACTTCTCTTTCATCCACTTTATTGCATACTCTGCAGCTTCCTCCACACTCTTCCCAGTGATATCAACGGTTTCAAACTCCGTATCCCCTAAAGAGGTATGGGATTTGAAATAATTATTATAATCTACAGAGCCTTGAATCCAGCCTTGGTCCGTAATTCTTCTTCCTTCTGTCATCCTTTTGCGGAGCGCATCTTCTTCACATACAAGAGCCAGACAATATATCTCACTAAAAAAACGGCGATGATATGTATGGTTCAACTTATCCAGATTGCCCGCCATGGTCCAAAGAACCGGCCTGCCGCTTTGCACGATATTCTTGGATAAGCTCTGAATCTGCTCAATCTGGGCGTAATTATCTTCTTCGGTCTCGCACGGCATGATATTATAAAACATGTCTGCATCCAGAACCACCACATCTGCCGTATTCCTCATAATGTGAATACCTGTAGTTGTCTTGCCGACACCGCTACATCCGGTCAGTATAAATAATGGTCTACGGGTAAAGCTCCATGTATCGCCACATTTGGGACATCGAATCTGGCTATCTGTAACCTCCTTATCCCAATCATGATTTCCGCATTTTACACATATTCCTAGCATGATAATACCTCCAGTAAGTCCTTATAATCCTTGTCACCGGTTACCCACAGTACCACATTTATCTCCTTCACACCCAGCTGACGATACATTTCCAACCTGTGGCGACCATCATTGACCTCAAAGCTTCCATTCCTGTAGTTTACGATTAAGGGTGGTACATCCCAGTGTTCCACATCTTCTTTCATCCGGTCTACGACATAGAAAAAATATCTGATAGAATCCTCATCGTGCAGATATTCCGGTGTACCACTTTTCACACTATCCAAAAGATTAATTGGAATTGTTCGAAGACCCACATAATGTCGTTCTTCCAGAAGCAGGCCATCTGCCAAGGCTACATTTTCCCCATCATTTCGTAGGAAAAGCTGGAGCCATTCTGCAATCCTTCCTTTTTCCATATATTCTCTGGCTTTTGTGTAAGTACCATATTTCATAACGTTATCCTCTGTCTTACTACCTCATACATCATGATAGAAGCGGCACAGCTTACGTTAAAGGAGGATGCCGCAGAAGTCTCTGTCATCGGTATGGTGCACAGCTTGTCGCTTTTGCTCTTGAGGTAGTAACTTAATCCCTTTGTTTCATTTCCAATCAGCAGCATCAGCGGAGACTTTAAATCCAGTTCAAATATACTTTTCTCCCCATGGGCTGTAGTGCCAACCAATTGAAAACTATGGTGATGTTCTTTTACTTTTTTAATGACTTTATCCAGTATATCGTTATCTGGAATTCTTACTATTTTTAAGGAAAAGAAGGAACCCATTGTGGATGCGATTACGTCCGGGTCATAAATATCTACCGCATGACCTGTTATCAGCAGGCACTCTACGCCCAGCGCATCACAGGAGCGGATTAAAGTCCCCAGATTCCCCTTATTGGAAGGCCTGTCGAACAGTACCCAAAAGGGATTCTCCGAAATCTTTATCTGTTCCAAGGTATACTCCTGCATCTGTACCACTGCAATCAGCTCTGAGGTGTCTTCCTTACCGCTCAGCTCCTTCATCAGTTCTTTGGAAAACCGGTAATTCCCGTCTGTCTTCACATTGTCCAGAATATTCTGCGCCCAACCAGATAGATTTCCTTCCCTGCATATAAAGTACTTTATCTTCCACCCATTGCGGATCGCTTCATTAATATTCCTTACCCCTTCCACAACAAATTCCTTATAAGAGCTTCTTTTCTTACGATTTGTTTTCAGAACCAGAATATGCTGATAGATATTGTTTTTCACATGAACTTCTGTAATCATCCTACACTCCCCACATACTTTTAGAAAAGTATATCAGCAATCTTTTACAAGAATTATTCCAATATTATTTTAAAATAAACTCGGTATATGGCGAATACTTCTGCATAAAATCGGAATAGTCCTGCTTTGACGTGCACCACATGATTACCGGATAATAGGTAACCTCCTCACGAAGCAGTGCCTCAAACAAAGGATTGTTACAATTAATCTCAAATCCGCCGGAGGTATAGCCTACAATTACAGGTGGCAATAGTTTATTCTCCCGAATCTTGTTCTGCCAGCTCTGCACCCGTTCTTCAAAAACTACAGGGTGAACCTGCCATTTCATATTCTCCTCCGGCCCACTGCTTCTTGCAAACATTCCCAGTGGCATCGCCAGGGGACCGGCGAAATATCTGGATTCTTTATATAATCCCTCCGAAAAGGCTTTGTTCTTACGTTCAAAAAGGAGGTAGGTATGTATCCATTCTTCCAACAGATGATTATCATTATATTCTTTGGCTGATAAAATATCCGGTCTAAAAATGAGCCTCTCTGCATCCCTTTTAGAATAAACAATTTTCTTCACGGTATCTGTAGATAAACAGTATTCCTTAGCAAGCTGCTGCACCGTGATACCATAAAGGAATTTATTCAGCATCATACGGTTGCGCTTCCTATAATATGCCTTCTGCCCGGACACCTGGGGCTTCTCCTCACGCTGTGCCTCTTCTTTCGGGACATAGAGCAATGTTCCCCCGGCATACTTCTGAATTTCTTTTAATAATTCCGGTGGGAGGATATCCGCTGCGTTTTGATAGTTCATGGTATGCTCCTTTCCGAGAATTACTGCAAAGCAAGAAAAGTTCGCAGACACTTCGTGTCTTGCTCACCATTCTTGCTTTCCAATAAATTACAGTTCAAAAAAAGAACTTCTCGAGTAAACTCGGAAGTTCTTTCTTGCACTGCAATTTGCAGTAATTCTTATCGTTTTGAGAACTGAGGTGCTCTTCTTGCTGCTTTGAGACCGTATTTCTTTCTTTCTTTCATACGAGGGTCTCTTGTCAAGTATCCAGCCTTCTTTAAGGTAGGTCTGAAGTCATTGTCTACCTGAAGAAGTGCTCTTGCGATACCGTGACGGATAGCACCAGCCTGACCGGTAGTACCACCACCGCGTACAGTTACAAGTACGTCATACTTGTCAGTAGTCTCGGTAGCTACTAAAGGCTGCTTAACAATAACCTTTAAGGTCTCTAATCCGAAATAGTCGTCCATAGGTCTTTTATTAATAACGATATCACCCTTACCAGGTACTAAATATACTCTAGCGATGGATTTTTTTCTTCTACCAGTTCCGTAGTATTTTGTAGTCTTAGCCATGATAATTTCTCCTCCTTAACCCTTAGAATGTGATTACTTCAGGCTTCTGAGCTGCATGATCGTGCTCTGCACCTGCGTATACATGTAATTTCTTGTACATCTGTCTTCCTAAAGGTCCTTTTGGAAGCATACCCTTAACAGCGAGCTCGATAACCTTCTCAGGCTTCTTTGCCATCATTTCCTTTAAGGTAGTTTCCTTCATACCACCAACATAGTCTGAGTGATGATAATAAATCTTCTGATCCATCTTCTTACCGGTAACCTTGATCTTAGAAGCGTTGACAACAATTACATTGTCACCGCAGTCAATGTGAGGAGTGAAGATAGCCTTATTCTTTCCTCTTAAAATCTTAGCAACCTCTGAAGCTAAACGTCCTAAAGTCATATCTGTAGCGTCTACTACATACCATTTTCTATCGATTGTAGCTGGACTAGCCATAAATGTTTTCATTTGAGTTCCCTCCGTGTAAATTGGTCTTTCGACTTGTTTCTCGTCCCCTTTAAGCATAAGCGACAGATGTCCGGCCATCCCTTAAACTCTCTGGAAACATTCCGTTACATGATGCGAGGTACTTTGCTTCGTCGGGGCTATGACTTACACAAACCACACATCCACACAGTGATATATTATAAAATAGCACAACTTCGATGTCAACTGATTTTTTCTATTTTCCTCCATTTTTTTGATAGCTACGGATTGTTCCGCTCAAAAGCTCTCGCAAGCCTAGTTATCATATTCATACTTAACCAGCATCAGTCCCTGGGGTGGTGCTGTAGGGCCTGCCGCTTGGCGATTTTTCGCCGCAATGATTCCCGGAATATCTTCCGGTTTTTTCTTGCCCTGTCCCACCTCCATTAAGGTACCGGCAATGATACGCACCATATTATACAGAAAGCCATTGCCGGTAACTCGAATCACCAGCTCAGCCCCCTGTTCTTCCACCGTAAGGTCATAAATAGTACGGACAGTGGTTTCCACCTGGGCTCCCACTTGACAGAAGCTCTTGAAATCGTGTTCTCCCATGAAATAGCTGGCAGCCTGCTGCATCGCCTCAACATCCAGCCTATGATAGGTAAAAAGGCTATATAAACGCTTTACAGGCATGGGAAATTCTCCACGATAAATTCGGTACTCATAAGTTTTACGACTGTTCTGGTGCCGCGGATGCCAGTTGGCAGGTACTTCCTCGGATTTCTGAATTCGAATGTCCTCAGGAAGTCTCTGATTTAATGCATAGGAAACCTTCTCTCCGGGCATACGGGCCGTAGTATCAAATACCGCAATATTTCCCATAGCATGCACTCCAGAGTCGGTTCTACTGGCACCGATGACCTGAATATCTTCCTTCAATAGGTCCGACAGACAACGGTTTAATTCACTCTCTATGGTCACCACACCGGGCTGTACCTGCCAGCCGCAGTAAGCAGTTCCGTCATAAGCCACAGTTAATCTGATTCTTTTTTTCATTATAAGATAATCCCTACTGCAATCTTGATTACAAGGTATCCTACGATTACAAGGTATGCCAGATGATCCTCTTTCTTATAGATAAGGGGCTTCATCTTGGTACGCCCTTCACCGCCGCGGTAACATCTCGCCTCCATAGCCATGGCAAGGTCATTGGCTCTACGGAACGCAGAAATAAACAGTGGTACTAAAAGGGGCACCAATGCTTTGGCTCTTTTCAGCAGGTTTCCAGACTCAAAATCCGCACCTCTGGCTATCTGAGCCTTCATAATTTTATCCGTCTCTTCCAGTAAAATCGGAATAAAACGAAGAGCGATAGACATCATCATAGCCACCTCATGTACTGGTATCTTAAATACTTTTAAAGGACTGAGCATCTTCTCCAAACCATCTGTCAGATTGTTCGGTGTGGTGGTCAATGTCATCACAGAAGAACCGATAATCAGCATACTTAATCGAATTGCCATGAATATGGCGATTCGAAGACCTTCCTTAGTAATCTTCAATTTCCAAATCGAAACCAGCACCTCACCCGGCGTCAAAAACAGGTTAAAAACAACGGTAATAAGGAGAAGGAACACTATTGCCTTCATACCTCGTACCATAAAGCTAAGCGGCACCTTTGAGAGCTTAATTACCAATGCCAGAAACAGGCCTGCAAGCAAATATCCCCAGACATTCTCAAAAAGAAACAGGGAAATGATATAGAGCAATGTGCCTCCAAGCTTTACTCTGGGGTCCAGCTTATGAATCACAGACTCTGTCTGATAATATTGTCCTAACGTAATATCTCTTAACATAGATTAACCCAACTTTTTCCAAATCTCTTCTGCGGCTTCTGTGGTAGTTGTCGCAGTAGTGTTAACATTTAGTCCCTTTTCCTTCAGGGCATGCATAATATAAGTCACTTGGGGTGCGGACAAGCCTACCTCCTCCAGCTCCTTATAATTCTTGAATACTTCCTTCGGAGTGTCATCATACATAACACGTCCTTTATTCATTACAATGATACGGTCTACATATTCTGCCACATCGTCCATGCTGTGACTTACCAGAATAACCGTTAGACCGGTTTCCTTCTGAAGCTTCTTTATCATATCCAGAATCTCTTCCCTGCCCTTAGGGTCGAGACCCGCTGTAGGCTCATCCAAAATCAGCACCTTGGGCTTCATAGCCATCACTCCGGCAATGGCCACACGACGCTTCTGACCACCGGATAATTCAAAGGGCGACTGATAGAAATATTCGTCGGGAAGCCCAACCTGCTTCAGTGCCTGATAGGCTCTAAGCTCTACTTCCTTCTTATCAAGTCCCAGATTCTTTGGTCCAAAGCATACATCCGAAAAGACGTCGATTTCAAAAAGCTGATGCTCTGGATACTGGAACACAAGCCCTACGTTGCTGCGCAGCTTTTTCATATCGTAATCTTTATCATAAATATCTTCTCCGTTATAATACACGTGTCCCTCACTGGCTTCCATGAGCCCGTTCAAATGCTGCACCAGTGTAGACTTTCCAGAGCCGGTATGACCAATAATCCCGATAAACTGGCCATCCGGTATCGTTAAACATACGTCATCCAAAGCACGATGCTCCATGGGCGTATCCTTTTCATATATATAACTGATATGGTCTAAAATAATTGCCACGTTTTTTCCCTTTCCTATAAAACGCTAAATGCGAAGTGCATCAATCAATTCCTGGGTGGTAAGAATTCCATCTGGAAGATTCATCCCCTTTTTCTTCAGCTCATATGCAAGCATGGTAACCTGGGGAACATCCAGTCGAAGTTCCTTCAGCTTTTCTACCTGTGAAAAGATTTCCCTGGGAGTTCCCTCCATTGCGATAGCTCCCTGATCCATAACAAACACCTTATCTGCATGGATAATCTCTTCCATGTAGTGGGTAATTAAAATAACGGTAATTCCTTCTACATCATTCAATCCTCGGATTGCACGGATAACTTCCTTTCGACCATTGGGATCCAGCATTGCGGTAGGCTCATCCAACACAATACACTGAGGATGCATAGCAAGCACACCGGCAATGGACACTCGCTGCTTCTGACCACCGGAAAGCTTATTGGGAGAATGCTTTCTAAACTCATACATTCCCACTGCCCGAAGACTTTCCTCTACACGCTCCCAGATTTCCTTGGTGGGGATGCCCATATTTTCAGGACCGAATCCAACATCCTCTTCCACCACCTGACCTATAATCTGGTTATCTGGATTCTGAAATACCATTCCTGCACGCTGCCGGATATCCCACACATGCTCCTCCTGCTTGGTATCCATTCCGTCCACCCAAAGAGTACCTTCTGTAGGATATAAAATCGCATTCATATGCTTGGCAAGCGTGGATTTACCAGAACCATTATGTCCTAAAATAGCAATAAACTGCCCTTTCTGGATATCCAGACTCACATGATCTACTGCAGTGGTAATGCCCTCTACATTTCCTTCTTCATCTCGTCTGATATATTCAAAGGTCACATCATCTGCTTTAATAATTCCCATAGAGTTATCACTCCTGTTCACTACAAACTAACTATTCAGAGCACATTCGCCATATGGCTTTATGAAAAGAGCCTTCTGCAAGCAAGCTTGCTCAGTCGGTTTTCATAAATCCACATTGCTCTGAATAGTTATCATTTTACTAAATCGTGACAATAATTACAACTAAAAGAAACAAAAAAAGAGCTCTGCACTTAAAACAGTGCAAAGCTCTATAAAGTCATTATACTAACTCAAGTACAACTTCCATAGCTGCGTCACCCTTACGCTGACCAATCTTGATGATTCTGGTGTAACCACCCTTACGATCTGCATACTTAGGTGCAATTTCCTCAAATAACTTGGTAGGGATATCGATAGTCTTGGTGTTTCTCTTCTTGCCAGCTGCTTCTGTAGGAACTACAGTTACAGTATTTACAGCCTTAATCATCTGTCTTCTAGCATGAAGTCTGGAAGGAAGATCCTTCTTGATTTCCTTTTCAATGGTTTCGAACTGAGTAACCTTCTTGCCGTCTACTACTTCTTTTACTCTCTTACCATCTTTGTCCTTTACAGGAACCTTTGCGGTAACCTTAACCATCTCATAGTTATCTTTTTCTTTAACAGCTAATGCGATAAGTCCCTCAGCGATCTTGCAAACTTCCTTAGCCTTAGCTTCGGTAGTAACGATCTTTCCGTAAGTTAATAACTGAGTTACCTGATTCTTTAATAATGCTTTTCTCTGTGCAGAAGTTCTGCTAAGCTTTCTGTACTTTGCCATGATAATTTCCTTTCTCCATTCATGGTACACCCGGCCACGCTCATCGGACTTACTTACCCGGTGCATTAATAGTTTCCATTTAGGGTTCCCCACACTCTACTCATTGGATTTACAAATGTGAGAATTTATGAACTGAACTTAAGCTTCGTCACTAGGATTTAACTGAAGTCCTAATTCTTTTAACTTTGCTAATACTTCTTCTAAAGATTTACGTCCTAAGTTACGAACTTTCATCATATCTTCTGAAGTCTTATTTGTTAACTCTTCTACAGTATTGATACCTGCTCTCTTCAAGCAGTTGTAGGAACGAACAGATAACTCTAATTCGTCGATACTCATTTCTAATACTTTTTCTTTCTCATCGTCTTCTTTCTCAATCATAACGTCAACATTCTTTGCGTTTTCAGAAAGATTGATGAAAAGACCTAAGTGCTCGCTAAGTACTTTTGCAGCTAAACTAACAGCTTCGTCTGGAACTAAAGTTCCATTAGTGTGAACGTCAAGTGTTAATTTATCGTAATCAGTAATCTGACCTACACGGGTATTCTGTACAGTTACGTTAACTCTTTCAACAGGAGTATAGATTGAATCAATTGCGATTACTCCGATTGGTAAATCTTCGCGTTTGTTCTTATCTGCACTTACATAGCCTCTTCCCTTAGTAATGGTGAGCTCCATGTAAAGTTTAGTGTCCTTGCCGCTTAAAGTAGCAATTACTAAATCCGGATTAAGAATTTCAATATCCTGATCGCACTGAATATCAGATGCTCTAACTATACCTTCGCCTTCATACTCAATGTATGCGGTCTTAGCTTCATTAGTCTCGCTGCTATTCTTGATTGCTAAGCTCTTGATGTTCATGATGATTTCAGTAACATCTTCCTTAACACCAGGAATTGAACTAAATTCATGTAATACACCTTCAATTTTTACCTGGCTTACTGCTGCGCCCGGTAAAGATGAAAGCATGATTCTTCTGAGAGAGTTACCAAGTGTGATACCATAACCTCTTTCCAAAGGCTCTACTACGAATTTACCGTATTTCTTATCTTCCGAGATTTCTGCAACCTCAATATTTGGTCTTTCAAAATCGAACACTACAAATACCCTCCTTTACGAACCTAAACAGTTATTATTTAGAATATAACTCGACGATAAGCATCTCGTTAACAGGAACATCAATCATCTCTCTGGTAGGAAGATTCTTAATGGTTCCCTTGAAGTTCTCAACATCTACGTCCATCCATTCAGGGAAAAGTCTACCACCGGTAACTTCGATGATATCTTTGTATCTCTGCATAGACTTAGCAGTTTCCTTGATTTCGATAACGTCACCAGCTTTGATTAAGTATGAAGGAATGTTGATGCACTTTCCGTTTACTAATACATGCTTGTGGTCTACAATCTGTCTAGCTTCTCTTCTGGTTCTGGCGAATCCCATTCTGAAAACTACGTTATCAAGTCTGGACTCAAGGATAGTCATAAGGTTTTCACCGGTCATACCCTTCATTCTATCAGCCTTCTCATAGTAGTTTCTGAAAGGCTTCTCTAATACGCCGTAGATGAATTTCGCTTTCTGCTTCTCTCTTAACTGAAGACCATACTCGCTAACCTTCTTGCCTGCTCTAGCGTTAGTTCTGTTAGACTTCTTGTCATAACCTAATACAGAAGGCTCTAAGCCTAATGTTCTACATCTCTTAAGTACTGGTACTCTATTTACTGCCATTTTTTATTCTCCTTTTGTGTAACTTTTGAAACAGACTCGAAAACTTCGTTTCGGAGCTTCGCTCCAATAGGTCTCGATTAAATTATGGATTTGTATGCAAGCATCCAATCACATTATTTAATCAATCCCTGCTGTTTCAAATTGTTACGAATATTGTTTACAGCATGCCCCTCAAAAAGGAACATACTTTCTTCCAACGTTTATAAGTTTCAAGTTTAAGAAACGCAACTCGAAAACCCTTCTGTTACACAGAAGCACATCTTGCGATGTGAACAATTTTCTCGTGTCTGCGTCGGGTGAAAACAAATGCCCACTTCGTGGTCACTTGTTTTCCTTCCTCCTTGACTATACACGACGCTTCTTAGGAGGACGACAACCGTTGTGAGGTACTGGGGTTACGTCACGAATAGATAATACTTCAAGACCACATGCAGCTAATGCTCTGATTGCAGCCTCACGTCCTGAACCAGGACCCTTTACAAAAACGTCAACGGTCTTTAATCCATGTACTAAAGCAGCCTTAGTAGCTGTCTCTGCTGCCATCTGTGCAGCGTATGGAGTAGATTTCCTTGAACCTCTAAAACCAAGACCACCAGCACTTGCCCAGCTAAGAGCGTTTCCTTCAGCATCTGTTAAGGTAACGATAGTATTGTTAAAAGATGCCTGAATATGTGCCTGTCCACGTTCAACGTTTTTCTTGACACGTTTCTTTGTTACTTTCTTTGCAACTTTCTTTGCCATTTTAAACTAACCTACTTTCTCATTTTTAATCAGTGACTCGAGAATTCAAATGCTTCGCATTTGACGCTACGCGCTCAATAATTCTCTCGTGAAAACATCAGCAAAACAGAGATGTTTTCTATTTCTTCTTGTTAGCAACGGTACGCTTAGGACCCTTACGAGTTCTAGCATTTGTCTTAGTCTTCTGTCCACGAACAGGAAGACCCTTACGATGACGGATACCACGATAGCAGCCGATTTCCTGAAGTCTCTTAATGTTAAGAGCGATTTCTCTTCTTAAATCACCTTCTACCTGGATTCCTAAAGCATCAATAGCTTCTGTGATTTTCTTTACTTCGTCGTCAGTGATATCTCTGACACGAGTATCAGGATTTACACCTGCTTCTGCTAAAATCTTAGTTGCACTTGGTCTACCGATTCCGTAGACATAAGTCAAACCGATTTCAATACGTTTTTCTCTAGGTAAGTCAACACCTGCGATACGAGCCATTTACGTTTTCCTCCATTTTCTCTTTGTGAAACCCTTCCGTTCCACTCATGCCCCTTTGGTC
>F42_Fallow_Deer__coassemble_466_pt1 | contig 12453 bp, 10 predicted proteins | sample F42_Fallow_Deer__metabat2_low_PE_003 | metagenome-assembled genome bin F42_Fallow_Deer
ACTTCCGCAAGATTATGCGGTGGAATGCTTGTTGCCATACCAACAGCTATACCTGTGGTACCGTTTACCAAAAGGTTTGGAAGCTTTACCGGAAGTACAGAAGGCTCCTTCTCCGTCTCATCAAAGTTGGGAACAAAGTCCACAACATCCTTATCCAAATCCGCAAGAAAAGCTCCCTGCGTTATCTTTTGAAGTCTGGCTTCCGTATAACGCATTGCCGCTGCACCGTCACCCTCGATATTACCGAAGTTACCGTGACCGTCTACAAGAGGCATGCCTTTTTTGAAATCCTGCGCCATGACAACCAGCGCATCATAGATAGAGCTGTCACCATGTGGATGATATTTACCCATGGTATCACCGACGATACGGGCACTTTTACGGAAGGGCTTATCATAGCGGATTCCCAGCTCGTGCATATCGTAAAGAGTACGACGCTGTACGGGCTTTAATCCATCCCTTGCATCAGGAAGTGCTCTGGCAATAATAACACTCATGGCATAGTCAATGAAGGATTTCTGCATGACCTCCGAATATTCAGTTCTTATAATTCTATCATCGTTCATTTTCGTATCCTTCTCCTGCTTTAAATATCCAGCTCTGCATCTGTTGCATGTTCATAGATAAATGCCTTACGAGGTGGTACATCGGTACCCATCAGCATTTCTGTAATCTCGGAAGCCATACGGGCATCTTCGATTTCCACACGTTTTAAAAGACGCTGCTCCGGGTCAAGGGTGGTCTCCCAAAGCTGCTCCGCATCCATTTCACCAAGACCTTTGTAACGCTGTAGGGTAAAAGATCCCTTATGGGTCTTGCGGTATTTTTCCAGAGCCTTATCATCATACAGATATTCTTCCTCACCCTTAGATGGCATCGCCTTATAGAGAGGCGGCATGGCAATATATACATGTCCCTCAAAAATCAGCTCCGGCATAAAACGATAGAATAAGGTCAGAAGCAGGTTGGAGATATGAGCACCGTCCACGTCCGCATCGGCCATAATAATTATCTTGTCATAACGAAGCTTGGTAATATCAAAATCATTGCCATAGCCTTCGGAAAAGCCACAGCCAAAGGCATTAATCATAGTCTTGATTTCTGCGTTAGCAAGCACCTTATCAATACTTGCCTTTTCCACATTCAGAATCTTACCACGGATAGGTAAAATTGCCTGATACATGCGGTTTCTTGCCATTTTGGCACTACCGCCCGCAGAATCACCCTCTACGATGAAGATTTCACACTTAGAGGCATCCTTGGACTCACAGTTTGCCAGCTTTCCATTGGAATCAAAGGAGAACTTCTGCTTCGTAAGCATATTGGTTTTCGCCTTTTCTTCGGTCTTACGAATCTTGGCAGCCTTTTCGGCACAACTGATGACCCCCTTTAAGGTCTCTAAATTACGGTCAAAGAAACGTACCACCTCTTCACCGGCAACCTTAGATACCACCTTAGCAGCATCCTGATTATCCAGCTTGGTCTTGGTCTGACCTTCAAAGCGAGGGTCAGGGTGCTTGATGGAAACTACCGCCGTCATACCATTTCGTACATCCGCACCGGTAAAGTTCATATCCTTTTCTTTTAGGATACCAAGCTCTCTGGCGTATGTATTAATCACGTTGGTGAAAATGGTCTTAAAACCTGTTAAGTGGGTACCACCCTCGGAGTTATAGATGTTATTACAGAAGCCAAGGATATTCTCGTGGAATTCATTCACATACTGGAATGCCACCTCCACAAGAATTCCTTCTGCCTCACCCTTGAAGTATACCGGCTCGTGAACCGGCTCACTTCCTTTATTAATATCCTTTATAAAACCAATAATACCTTCCGGCTCGTGGAATTCCACACGCTCCGGATCATCCTTACGCTTGTCCTCGAAAATGATGGTAAGCTCGGGATTTAAGTAGGCGGTCTCGTGAAGACGACTCTTTACATCGTCCTCTTTGAAGCGGGTCTTATCAAAAATGGAATCGTCCGGCAGAAAATTGATGGTGGTTCCGGTCTCTCTGGTCTTCCCAATCACAGGTAACAGACCATTTACTAAATCAATCACAGGTACACCGCGCTCATATTTATCCTGAACAATCACACCATCCGTCTTTACTGTAACAGTCAAGTGTGTAGAAAGGGCATTTACAACGGAAGAACCTACGCCATGAAGACCACCGCTTGTCTTATAGGCATTATTATCAAACTTACCGCCGGCATGCAGGGTGGTAAATACCAGACGCTCTGCGCTGATTCCCTTTTCATGCATACCAATAGGGATGCCTCGACCATTATCAGAAATGGTTGCTGAGCCATCCTTCTCTAAAGTTACGGTAATCACAGAACAATATCCCGCCAAATGCTCGTCCACAGAATTGTCTACAATCTCATATATCAAGTGATTCAAGCCCTTGGTGGATACACTACCGATATACATACCGGGACGCATACGAACTGCCTCAAGACCCTCCAGGACTGTAATACTACTAGCATCATACTTATTTTTCGCCATGAACCTGACTCCTATTTCCTATTATTACCAATTGGGCATATTTATACCAATATTACCAATTATACACCATATCTTGTGGGTACGCAATGAAAGAAAAATAGATTATTCCAAATATAAAAAGGGCCACGACATAACTGTCGCAGCCTCCATAAATCTACATCTCATCATAATTCATTTTCTTACATACCGCAATTGCAAGTGCGCCCGGTCCGATATGACAGGATACACTTAAGGACAATGGATTGATTACAATATCGCTTCCCGGATAAAGCTCTAACAGCTCATCTCTCAAAAGTACTGCTGCCTCTTCATTCTCTGTATGAGCAATCTGGAGATGTATCTGTGTATAATCCACCTTAAAACGATTCTCCATATCACTCTTGATGGCATCCATCATGATACTCTTTCCCTGCTTTGTGGTACGAGCCTTCGCAAAGGTATCCAGCTTTTCACCCTGAATCTGAAGCACCGGCTTCAAACGAAGAAGAGTTCCGATAGCGGCAACTGCCGGAGTAAGACGACCACCCTTCTTTAGATAATACAGAGTGTCCAGTGTAATATAGATACTGCTGTTAAACTTGTCCGCGATTAAAATATCTTCAATTTCCGCAGCAGTTTTCCCACGCTTAGAAAGCTCTAAAGCATCAATTACAGACTGTCTCTGGGTTACAGAGATTCGCTGATTGTTTACAACGCATACCTTACCATCATATTCCTGCGCAAGCATCATTGCAGTCTGGCAGGAGCCGGATAATCCGCTGCTCATGGGGATGTGTACGATTTCATCATACTCCTTCAGAATTCCATCCCACAGCTTCATAACTGCATCCGGTGAAGGCTGGCTGGTACAAATATCAGCATTGCCCTTTAATTTTTCATAAAATTCTTTCTGGGTTAAATTTACATCTTCTAAATAGGTTTCGTTATCAACAGTAAAAGGCATTGGAAGTACATATACACCAAGCTCTTTGGCTTCCTTCTGGGTAATTCCACTGTTACTGTCTGTTACAATTGCAACTTTCGCCATACTTTTTTCCTCTCATAAAATAGTTATCAGTTTACAACTCTGCTTTATTCTAACCTTAGATGGAACGAAAGTCAACCTTGTACACATTACTACATGTCATGGCTTTGATAAGCATATCTTCTTCTATGGATGGATAGTAGCCGGTATACAGCCTATCCACAGCTTCTGACACCTCCTTTAAGATGTCTGCGTCATTATAAATATCCCCCATCTGAAAAGCAAAATCACCGCTTTGACGAATTCCGAAAAGGTCACCGGGACCTCTAAGCTTCATATCTTCGGAAGCAATATAAAAGCCATCGTTTGACTTATTTAAAATATCCAGACGTTTCATGGTGTCGGGATTATCCTGGGTATTGATAAAGATACAATAGCTCTGATGCTCTCCACGTCCTACACGCCCACGAAGCTGGTGAAGCTGGGCAAGTCCAAAACGCTCGGCATTTTCCACCATCATTACGGTAGCATTTGGAACATTGATACCTACTTCAATAACAGTAGTTGATACAAGCACATCAATATTTTTCTTAGAAAACTCATCCATAATCCGATTCTTGTCGGCGGGCTTCATTTTACCGTGAAGATAAGCTACCTGTATGCTGGAAGGCAGGCTTGAACGAAGCTTTTCCGTATATTCCACAACGTTCTCCAGCTCTTCCATTTCCCCTTCTTCCACCATCGGACAGATGACATAAGCCTGTCTGCCATTTGCCACCTCTTTGGCAATAAACTCATATGCTTTGGGGCGGAAGGAAGTATTTACCACACAGTTCTTAATGGGCAGACGATTCGCCGGAAGCTCATCAATAATGGATATCTGCAAATCACCATACATAATAATCGCCAAGGTTCTGGGAATGGGTGTGGCACTCATAACAAGAACGTGAGGATTATGCCCTTTCTCTGCCAACGTTTCACGTTGTCTTACACCAAAACGATGCTGCTCATCCGTAACAACCAGTGCCAGATTCTTAAATACCACCTTTTCCTGAATTACTGCATGGGTTCCGATGACAAGATTGGCTTCTCCCGACGCTATCTGTGCATATGCAGCTTTCTTCTGTGCAGCGGTCATACTTCCTACCAGAAGCACCGGCTTTAATGCAATATGATACTTTTCGATATATTCCAGGACTCCTTCATAATGCTGGGTCGCCAGCACCTCCGTAGGAGCCATCATTGCCCCCTGGAAACCGTTGGCGGCACACATCAGAAGAGCAAGCACTGCAATAATGGTCTTACCACTACCTACATCCCCCTGCACCAGACGGTTCATGGAATAAGGAGAATTTAAGTCATTCTGAATCTCTACCCATACCTTCTTCTGCGCTCTGGTCAATTCATAGGGAAGCTGCTCTAAAAAGCGTCTGGTATCCGCAGTTTCAATCATGGGGTACTCGTTGGCAAGCTTTTCCACATGCTCCTTATTCTGGCGCAGATAGAATAAAAAAGAGAAAAATTCATCAAATACAAATCGTCGCCTCGCCTTCACAAGCTCATCAAAACTGATAGGAAAATGAATCTGGTGCATCGCCTCTCTGAAGGTCATCAAATGATGCTCCTTGCAGAAGCTTTCAGGATAACTCTCCTTATCAAACGGATAATAGGTTAAAGCCTGCTTCATGGCCTTGGAAATAGCGTTATTATTCAGTCCCTTGGTCAGTGGATATCTGGGCTGGATAAACTTAAGAAGTCCATTATAATCCTCTACAGAATAGTACTTTGGCTGCTCCATTACCTTTACCGCGCCTTTTCCCTGCACCATTCCACGGAACACGTAGGAGGCTCCGTTCTTTAGTACATTTTTTAGATATGGCTGATTAAAGAAGGTCAGCGTCATGGCACCGGAAGCATCTTTAATAATTACGTTGATAATGGTCAGGTTACGTACCTTCTTTACATTAGCAGTACCATATATCTTGGCACAGACGCTGTGCATCTGCCCCACAGAAGCCTCTGCAATAGGCACCGGACGTTTTAATGTTTCATAATCCCTTGGAAAATGATGTAAGAGCTGCTCCACGGTCTCAATATGTAATTTCTGAAATAATTTTGCAGTCTTATCTCCTACGCCTTTTAACTGGGTAATGGGTGTTGCATCCGCCATGAGCTACCTCCTTTATTATGACTCTGCCTTTTTCTGTGCCAATATTTCGTCCGTCCTTTTCTGTATCTTATCATACTTTGAATATGTCACATACTGTCTGATTCCGGACATATAATCTATCCCCTTCAACATTATCTGATGCATAAAATGTAATAACTATGATAAAAACCATACCTACCACGATGGAACCTAGTGCAGTTTTCTTCTTCTCCGTCACCTTATTTCTCATTTCATCCATAAAAGCAGGCTTGTTTTCCATATTTATCTCCTCCATTCATAAAGCCCAGTCCAATTAAGGGCCGGGCTTTCACATTTCTTTATTCTACTGATACAACATAGTAGTAAATCGGCTGACCGCCATACTGAAGCTCTACATCACAATTCGGATGAGCTACTTCGAGCTTTTTACGAAGTGCTTCTGCATCATCTTCTTCTACGTCACAGCCATAGTAAACACTGATTAATTCACTGGCTTCATCACACATTACATCCACCATGCCAAGAGTAATCTCTTCCATATCCTTACCCACGGTTAAGATACCAGCATCACCGATACCCATGTAATCCCCCATTTTGATTTCCTTATCATCAATCAGGGTATCTCTTACAGCGTAGGTTACCTGCCCAGTCTTCACCTTACCGATTTCTGCAAGCATAGTCTCTTCATTCTCATCAACCGAAACATCCGGCACATAATTGATAACTGCAGTAATACCCTGTGGAATGGTCTTGGTAGGGATTACCAATAAGTTCTTGTCAGTCATCAGCTCGGCAGCCTGATTTGCCGCTAAGATGATATTCTTATTGTTCGGAAGGATAAAGATGGTCTCAGCATTTACCTTATCTACTGCATCTAAAATATCCGCAGTACTTGGATTCATGGTCTGACCGCCTTCAATAATATAATCTACACCTAAGCTTTTAAAGATTTCATTGATACCTTCACCTACAGAAACGGCGAGAAACCCCACTTCCTTTGCGGGCTCCTCCGGTACACTCTCAGCCTGCGCTTCCACCTGCGCAGCTTCCTTCTCTGCCATCTTAAAAAGCTTCTCTTCATGCTCTAAACGCATATTGTCAATCTTCATGTTTGAAAGACCACCGTAGGTCAATGCTCTCTGAATGGCAAGACCCGGATCGTTGGTATGAACATGTACCTTTACTACATCCTCATCTGCAACACATACGATAGAATCACCGATGGATTCAAGGAAAGCCTTAAAGTCTTTCTCCATCTTTGCAGTAAAGGTTTTATTTAACATAATAATAAACTCAGTACAATAACCGAACTTAATATCCATTTCAGCCTGTACTCCATAGCTGGAAGACATCTGTCCTGCACCTGCCTGGGTATTCTTTACATCCGAAATGGTATAATCAATTTCCTTGCCCATGAATGCATCATAGGCACCATTTAATACTTCTACAAGACCTTGACCGCCAGAGTCAACAACACCTGCCTGTTTTAATACAGGAAGCATCTCAGGTGTTAAGCTGAGCACGTATTTTGCATGCTCAATTACCTGACCGATGAAGCTTTCTAATTCCATATTTTCATCTGCGGCAAGCTCTTTTGCCTTTTCCGCAGCACCCTTTGCAACAGTTAAAATGGTACCTTCCTTCGGCTTCATAACTGCTTTATACGCAGTCTCTACAGCTCTTTCACAAGCCTCTGCAAGGATAACCACGGTAATGGTATCTTCCTCTGCAATACGCTTGGTAAAGCCACGGAATAACTGTGATAAGATTACGCCGGAGTTACCTCTTGCGCCTCGCAGGGAACCACCGGAAATTGCTTTGCAAATCTCCTTCATGGAACCATTTTCAGCTACAGCAACAACTTCCTTAGCAGCGGACATAATCGTCATGGTCATATTAGTACCGGTGTCACCATCAGGAACAGGGAATACGTTTAATTCGTTAATCCACTCTTTTTTAGTTTCCAGGTTTTTCGCACCCGCTAAGAACATTTTGGCAAAAAGCTTAGCGTCTATTGAATTTATAGCCACGATATATCCTCCTAATCAATCACTCTAACACCTTCAACGAAGATGTTGATTTTCTCTACCTTAACTCCCATGAATTCTTCTACTTTGTACTTTACATTGCTGGTCAGATTCTCAGCAACTGCGCTGATACTGACACCATATGCAACGATTACATGGAAATCCAAAACTAACTTGTTGTTTACTACAGAAACATTAATTCCACGAGTAATGCTGTCCTTCTTTAAAAGGCGTACAAGACCGTCTTTTACGCTGACACCTGCCATACCAACAATACCGAAGCACTCTACGGCTACGGTTCCGGCATACTGTGCAATTACTTCGTTATTAATAGTGATACTTCCAAGGTGGGTATTTAATGAAGAACCTTTCATACGAAACCTCCTAAAAATGCTCGCAATTCACAAGCGTACTATAACTGATTATAACCTTTATTGTTTACCGTTTCAAGTACATTTATTAAAAATAAGGGCTCCACAATACATTTTTCGGTATTGTAGAACCCTTATATATTAACCTTTCATTATTCAGAGTCCATTCGCAAAACGCCGCGACGCGGCTTTCCTTTTGCTCATGCATGGCTTCTCGCCATATAGAATTATAAAACTATCCCTTTGTAAGTAAACTTACAAGGTCTATTTTATAATCCTGCATGCCTCTGAATGCTAATCCATCTTTGCAGCATAGGTTATGTTTGTGACATAGTTATCTTCAAAAAAGAAGGTTAACTGGCACTCCCCCTTTTCATAAACCAGTGCTACATCTGTCTCAGAAGCTGCAGTTCCATAGGCTGCAACTACCTCTTCCTTAGAAGAACCGATATAAATGCCTTCTGCGGTAGTGATAGTATCATCTATCAGCTGGATAGCCAATACATAATCCTCACCTTCTTTTGGATAAGTATTAATCACCACACTTCCGTAAGTATATACCTTATCCATGCCCTGAAATGCACAGGACTCTGATTCAAAATACTTATCAGGCTCGCCCCATGCATCTACAATCGGTGTCATTTCACCATTTACAGCCACATCTATGCCGTTCTGTGAATATACATAGCCTGCATCTGTCGCATGGTCTTCCACTGCCTGCTGAGAGCTTTCCAGAGATGTAACCGGTGTACTCTCTTCATTTCCCGCCGGAGCATCCGATGAACCGCATCCCGCAAAAAGACTCATGGTAAGCATACAACTTACTAAAATACATAATAATTTTTTCTTCATAACCTCACTCCTCTTTGCAATCTTAATTCTGAATTGCATTTGCACCGAAGCTGATAAGCTCACCATACTTCTCCAGCTCATCATACTGCTGTGCCTTCATTTCATTATAAAACGTAACCTTTTCCTGCCAGATTACAGCATATTCCTCATTTTCACGATAATCGGTCAAATCATACTTTGCTTTCAGATATGCTCCGAAATAATCTGCCATCTTCTCCGCACCGGAGGTATTCAGATGAAGACCGGCATCATAGGTATCTACGGACATATCCAGACCGATTTCCTCCTGAAGGGGAATATAGTTAATATACTCCACATTGTTATTTTTTGCAAATTCTACTACCTGGGCATCCCACTCATCATACCAATGAGGATATTCGGTAGGGGATTTAATCAGAATAAGTTCGATACCCTTTTCCTTACATAAGTCCACCATCTTCTGCATGTAGCCCATAGCTTTCTCACCCAGGGTATAGTCAGCCAGCGGTCTCGGATCCGGGAATTCGCTCTGGGCTTTGGAATCTACACGCATATAATAACCGTTATGTGTCACTAAATCCTTACTGAAAAGATGCTCAAAATCATCCCCTGTCAGCTCGGACCATCTGGAATGATAACGAAGAATTGGGAATACATAATCAATAAAATTCTCATCTTCGGTCATGGAGGCCTTGATATTGTTTATCTTTGACATGGACCACTTCATTCCATCAATGGACATACGGTTATAAGCCTCATTCTGAGGGGTATTGTGTTTAAGCGCAAGTACATTAAATACTACAACCTTGGGAGTTTCATATTTCAGCGCATCCTCTAAAAGGTAATAGGACTGCCAAGTAAGCTGCTGGGCACTGCCACGGATATAGCTGGTAATACCATAATTCTCCCACAAGGTAATCGTTGAGAAATTCTCATATACTTCACAGTCTCCGATAAAAAGCACTTCATGGTCAGATTTATCCTTATAATACTCTTCCACCATGGAGCCTTCCACAATACCGGTCTGGTATTTGGGAACCAGAAGCCTCTGCAAAATATACAGACTTCCCATGGTTAAAATCAGTACAAGGAAGACTGCAAGGATTCGTTTTTTCTTCATGACATATCCTCCTAGAACTGATTATAAATAAACTGTGATGAATCATATCCCACGCCATATGCGCCAAATACGATAATTATAAGGAACATAACCGCCATTACCGCATAGTACACAAATGCAGGCTTGGTATATAATACTTCCCGGACACTGCCAATCTTAACCTTCATAATACTTACGGTCAGTACAATGATGAGGCCGATTGTCAGCACAATGTAATCTGCACCGGTAAGTCCAATCTGCATCAGGGAACCATCGGTAAAGATTTTCAGATTACACTGGGTAAACATGGAGCCGACCATTTTAAAAGTAAGAGGTACATCCCTATAGCAGTCAAACATACGGATGGCACTCATTAAAAGAATAGTTCTAATAATCTGAAAGCCCTCGTATACTGGCTTACCTTTTACCTTGAAACGACTGTGGAACTTGGAATAAAGCGGCTCTAATTCCTGGGAAATCATAATTACCACAAAGTTCATAAGACCCCAGACAATAAAGTTCCATGCCGCACCGTGCCAAATACCAGTGGTCAGCCAGACAACAAAGCTGGATAAATACACCGGCACTCTTTTACCAATTACCTCACCCAGATGATTTCTGGACCATTTAGAAATCTTGAGCATGGGGCCACATACGGAAATCGGATAGAAAATATAATCCGTAAACCAGGTTCCCATGGTAATATGCCAGCGGTTCCAGTATTCCTTAATATTCTTAGAGAAATACGGCAGCTTGAAGTTCTCCGCCAGCCTAATACCCATCATCTCTGCAATACCGATGGTAATATCAATACCTCCGGTAAAGTCACAGTACAATTCAAAAGCATAAAATAACATTGCCACAAACACGTAAGTACCGCTGTAGGTTTCGGTCTGCTGCACCAAGGTTGTCACTGCAGTCAGCATTCTGTCTGCAAGAACCACCTTCTTGAAATATCCCCAGAGGACTCTGTAAAGCCCGAAAGAAACGGTCTTTCCCTCAAACCTATGCTCTGCAAAAAGAGTGGGCGTCAAATCACCATATCTGCTGATTGGTCCCTGCACCAGCTGCGGGAAAAAGGATACAAACAGTGCCAGTTTAAATGGATTTCTCTGTGCTTCCTGCTTTCCACGATATACATCAATGATATAGCCCATGGTTTGGAAGGTGTAGAAGGAAATTCCCATAGGAACAATCATATCCACTAATTGTATCTTAGATGTATCATTCAGAAAGCTGTTAATATTATTAATCACGAAGTTGGTATATTTCGTTACAGATAAGATACCGATATTCAGAAACAGACAGATTAGCAGCCATTTCCATTTCTTCTCCTTTACCTGTGCCTTATATGCCTTCTTCTCTTCCTTGGACATCTCTGCCTTATGGGCAGAAAGGTATTCCTTGGAAGCGTTGTTGATATTCTCCATTATGATACTGATACCATAGGTAGACAAGGTCGTTACCAGAATAAATAAAAGGTATCGCGGGTCAGCAATAAAATAGAAAATATAACTAAAAACCAGTAATAATGGCCACTGCATCTTCTTTGGTACAAGATAATAGGACACCATTACAAGGATTAAAAATCCAATAAATTCAATCGATGTAAATAACATAGGTCTTCTTATTCATCCCCTAAACGTTCGATTAACTCATATAAAGCCTGCACAGAGTTAAAGTTCTCTGGAACGATTTCTTCTGCAGGAATTACCACATCAAAATTCTCGCTGATTTCAGAGATGATGGTAACGATATCAAATGAATCTAAAATCTTGTCATCGATCAAAGTATCACATGTTTCGTAATCAACCTCCGGATGTAAGTCCTGTAAAATTTCTAATAATTCTTCCATAGTTCTATTTCTCCTTTGCTTTCTCTTCGTAATATTTCTTTAAATATACTCTATCCAGCTTACCATTGGCGGTAAGAGGCATCTTTTCAAGCTTTTCTACCTTGTTAGGAATCATATAGCGAGGAAGCTTGTTCTTCAGAATCACTACAAGCTCCTTTACCTCCAGCTCTCCTACATAGAAAAGAATGATTTTCTCTTTTTCTTTATCATAAATACAGCAGGATGTAGATACATCATCCAGCATATTTACATTCACTTCGATTTCACCTAGCTCGATACGATGTCCCATGTGCTTAATCTGGTAATCCTTACGTGATACGAATACAAGCTCGCCGCGCTCATTGCGCTTTCCAAGGTCTCCGGTACGGTAAATCAGCTCGGGATATCTGTCATTTAACGGATTCTGTACAAATACCTCACCCGTCTTCTCAAATGCATGATAATAACCAAGGGTCAGGGAAGTTCCGCGTACACAGATTTCTCCCACTTCGCCGTCCTTTGCCAACTGATTTTGCTCATTCAAAAGCAGAATCTCGGTGTTGTGGAAAGGCCTTCCCACAGGCATTACTTCATCCAACTCAAAATCCCTGTCTACCATATAATAACAGCACATTCCGGTAGTTTCGGTAGGACCGTAAAGATTGGTAAACT
>F42_Fallow_Deer__coassemble_472_pt1 | contig 12148 bp, 12 predicted proteins | sample F42_Fallow_Deer__metabat2_low_PE_003 | metagenome-assembled genome bin F42_Fallow_Deer
TATCACGATCTTCTTAAAAGAATCCGGTATATTTCTAAATGAATTAAGTTCTTGCGCCTGCTTATCCTCAGAAATCATGTCATAAGCCACCTGAATATAATACCTCTGACTGCCCTGATTGACTACAAAATCAACTTCAAACTGCTTACGAGTCGTTTTCCCTTCAATATTTTTTGCATACACTTCTACGATACCAACATCCACATTATAACCTCTGATAAGCAGCTCATTATAAACGATGTTTTCCATAATATGAGTAGGTTCCTGCTGTCTAAAATTCAATCTGGCATTTCTAAGTCCCACATCTGAAAAATAATATTTTAGGTTAGCACCCACATATTTTCTTCCCTTAATATCATATCTTTCCGCTTTAGAAATTAAAAAAGCTTCTGCTAGATAATCAATATGGTTAGATATGGTTTTATTGCTATAATTGATACCCCGTTCACTTTTAAAGGTATTTGATATTTTAGTTGGATTGGTAGGAGCTCCTATAGCAGAAGCAAGAATATCTACCAAAGTACCAATCTCATCAACATTTTGAAGCTTATTTCGCTCTACCACATCCTTGATATAAACATTTGTAAAAATATTATTTAGATACTCTGCCTTTTGACGTTCAACAGAAAATTGGGCGACCTGTGGAAGTCCACCATAAGTCATATATTCATCCCAAGCATCATCATAATCTCCATCGTAAGCTGCATAAAATTCTGAAAAGGATAAAGGATATATTCTAATTTCATCTCCTCTGCCTCTAAATTCAGTTACAATATCACTTGACAAGAATTTAGAGTTACTTCCAGTCACATATACATCAATGTTGCTGATACGAAGCAAGCTGTTCAGCACTTCCTCAAATCGGGGCATAAACTGTACTTCATCTAAAAGCAAATAATACTTCTGATCATCTTTCATTGCATCTTTGATATATTGATAACACTTTTTCGGTTCCCTTAACTCCTCATTTTCAATACCATCTAAGGCAATCTCTATGATATGTTCCTTATCTACACCACTCTCCAATAAAAACTTCTTAAACAATACAAATAAAAGGAATGATTTTCCACATCTTCTGATTCCTGTGATAATCTTTATCATCCCATTATCTTTTCTTATCTTTAACTGTTCAAGGTATACATCTCTTTTAATCTCCATATTATTGCTCCTTGTTTTTGTGTGTTGGCACATTTTTTAGTAATGATATTGTACCATCTAATGTTCATTCATTCAATAGTCATTACTATTTTATGTGTATTTGCACATTTTTATGCAGTGGCTAACAAAAAAAGACAACGCATAACCAATTTATCGATTTACGCTGTCTATACGGGAAATAATACTGCCAATTATGTATTACTTTTTACCAAATAAATGAACGGTTCTGCGCTCTTAAAATACACAATAGAATTAAGCGACTTGAAATTAGATAGAAGGGTTAATTCCACCAACTCGTCCATGAACTGAATTAACTCTCGCTTTGTCATTGCCAACCTCCTTTTTCGGGGAAAAAAAGTAGGACTTCCAATATAGTTTTCCATAGCTTTTTCTCCCTTCTTAACTGATTTCATTTTAACAATCCCAATAATTCCCCACAATAACCTATCTTTCGAATAATGTTCCTTTATTCAATCATTGGTTGAATTTATAAAAAAGTGAAGGTCACAAAAACCCTCACTTTTCTGGTATTTTCAAACGACTATTCATCTACTTGTTTTACCCACACAAGTTCTTTTGAGTTTATAACAATATAATTTCCCGCACCTTCCCCCACTCGTAAGTAAACATTATTTATTCCGGCTTGAATGATTGTCCTTGCACATAGTGGACATGGTTTTGCTTCATGAATGGAATTATCAGCAGGATTCACTCCCACCAGATATAAATCAGCCCCCATGGTCTGCTGACGCGAACAATTAAGTAATGCATTGGCTTCTGCATGAATTGCCCTACAGATTCCATATCCATCTCCTTGATGCATATTCCTGTCCATTCGCGGACATTTTCCTAAATCACAGCAATTATCAAACCCTCTCGGTGCACCATTGTATCCGGTAGATATGACCACATCATCCTTTACGATAACCGCACCATATTTTCGTTTTAAACAGGTGCTCCTGTATGCGAATACTTCTGCACAATTCAGATAAGTATCAATTTTTGAAATACGCTCCTGCTTCTCTGGCCGTACCATATGACATCCTCACTTTTATCAGTCTCTATGCTCTAATTATAGCACTGCCTGATGCTAAAATCTACTGCCCTCTACTCACAATCCATCTCCATATATCTTCTATAGGTCTTAAATCCAACGACTTCATAGAACGCCAATGCACCCTCATTAAATTCCCACATATTCAGCTCCAGCCTAGATATGCCACGCCTCTTTACATCCTCCTTGATAAACTCAATCAGCTCTGTTGCCACGCCCTGTCTGCGATAAGCTTCATCCACACCAAACTCATCCACATCATAGAACTGTCTGGCATTCATGAATGGACTCTCCGGCTTATCTATAAACTGGACACAGGCATATCCACATATAATACCATCCCGCTCCGCAACAATAATATCCTTATTCTCTGCATTCCAGATTTCGTAAATATAATTTCTAAGCTCATCATTAAAGCCCGGCTTAAATATATCCGGTCTCCCTGCTACATGAACATCATTCACTGCTTCCCTAAGCTCATTGACTCTTTCTAAATCTTCTTCCTTTGCAAATCGTACCATATCTTCCTCCTCCTAAAACTCATCCCTTAAAATCGAATGCCAGACCTCATCACAGATGCCTATATTATTTTTACCGGCTGCACGCCAGATTCCTTCTACCTTCATTCCTGCCTTATCCATTACCCTGCCGGATTTTGGGTTATTCACATCATGACATGCTGCGATACGATTCAGCCCTACTTCATCAAAAAGAAAAGCAATCACTGCCCTCAGTGCCTCTGGCATAATTCCTTTCCCCCACCAGGCTTTTCCCATGCAGTAGCCCATATCTGCTGCAGAAATATCCTCTCTCAATTTTACAACTGAGATGTTACCGATTACCTCATGAGTGTCTTTTAGCTCAATCACCCAATTATAAGTGGACGCATCTTCATATCGGGCAATCCAGCCTTCCAGTAAACACTTGGTCACATTTACATCTGCATGTACAGGCCAAGTTAAAAACTTCGTTACCTCTGGGTCCGAAGCCCAGTTTGCATACATACTTTCTGCATCCTCCAAGCGAAAACGCCGAAGAATCAGTCTGTCTGTTTCAATTGTTTTACTCCCTTTGTTCTCCATATCATTCTCTCCCTTCAAAAATAAAAAGAGCAGCTTACCCCATATAAGATAAGCTGCTCTGAATGCTTTATAATAGTTCACCTTCCGCCGAAAACTAACACCCTGCCTGCACTTTTCCTATCTTATATGAATGCACCAAATTAAGGCTCTGCGCATAATAATACTGCCACATTGCCTGTTCATACTGGTATTCATATACAAATACGCAATTGAATGTATTCATCCGGCTACCCTTTCTAACATGCCATCATGTTAAGTAATTAGCGATACTTTATCATACTTTTTAAGGGTTGTCACTATACTTCTAGTATAAACTTCTGCCCTACCTTCGTATCACTTTCCGCATTCCACTGCCACAATATTCATGCGGAATCAGCTTAAAGCCCTTTTTCAGATAAAATTCTTCTCTTCCTTTCTCTGCGATAAGCTGGACGCTGGATCTGCCACCAACAGGTATCTCTCTGTGAACATAATCAACAAGCATATCTAGAATTCCACTGCCAATGCCTCTATACTGAAACTCTGGCACAACTATCACATCCACAATCAAGTAATACATTCCATCCCCGATAAGCCGTCCCATAGCAATGGTTTGATTGTCCTCTATTACCGTAACTGCATATAAACTGTTAGCGATGCTTCTCCTCGTCTGCTCTTCTGAGAAATTATTCCAGTTTACAGAACTCCGGAGAGAAATATATTCTTCATATGTTAGTTGATTTTCTTTGAATTCCATAGAATCACTCACCCAACCCATAATGCTTCTCAATCTTGCGAATTTGCCATTACAGAAACATCAACAAAATATGGTCATTTCCTGCACACCATATCCATAAACATCCTGCGAAGTCATCAGAATGCCGAGGAATGTATCAATAACACCTATCTGCGCACCTGGAACAGCATTCCGCCCACAAAACCGCAGAGCTTTAAAGCATACCTGAGAGCTATCGTGCGGAATCTTTCTCTGAACCGTTATAAAAAAACGCTTTGCAGACAAACGGGTGCCGGAGAATTCACCACTTTACTATCGGAATTAGAGGAGTGCATCCCATCTGCTTCCACACCGGAAAAAGAAATGGAGAACCGGGAAATCCCGGAAGAATACCACATTACACTATCAAAGATTTCCCATAGGTCTGGAATATCCGCCTTAACTAAATTTCTTTCTACAGCTTAGTAGCAGATATATTATTTCCCGCATATGGTAATATATCCAACAAGAAAGAATGGTGACACTATGTATAATGATGAACGTAGGAATAGTCAATTTAATAAGTATCTTCCCCTGTTATACCGACACGCAGATGCAAAAGCAACGATAACAGGCAGCGATGAATACTCTCAAATCCAAGGGCTGGTTAATTTCTATCAAACAGAAAAAGGCGTACTGATTGGTGCAGATATAACCGGACTCCCTGTTACAAGCTCTCAAAAACGAAGCTTTTTCGGATTTCACATTCATGAAGGTATGTCTTGCACCGGAGATGAAGCTGATCCCTTTGCAGAGGCTGGACTTCATTATAATCCCGGAAATGTACAGCATCCTTACCATGCGGGAGATTTACCGCCTTTATTAGGCAATAATGGAAATGCCTTTTCGATTTTCCTCACCAATGCCTTTCACTTAGAAGATGTCATTGGCCGAACCATTATTATCCATTCCCAGCCGGATGATTTTACTTCTCAGCCGGCTGGAAATTCCGGGATAAAGATTGCCTGCGGGAAAATCATGAAGTAGGCTCTTCCGCTGCCATAGCCGCCTCCTTCATACACTTGACATAATCGCCTACCGCAGCTGCGGAATCCTTACCGTATTTCTCGATGAACCGAATAATAGCTGAGCCCACAATTACCCCATCCGATATCTCTGCCATTTCCCTTGCCTGTTCCGGCGTAGAGATGCCAAATCCAACTGCACATGGAATATCTGTGTTCTCCCGAACAACCTTTACAATGGCAGAAATATCTGTGGTAATTTCACTCCTTGCACCGGTTACTCCAAGACTGGATACAATATAAAGAAAGCCCTGCGCTTCCTTGGCTATCATTGCAATCCGTTCCTTGGAGGTAGGTGCAATCAGTGAAATCAAGTCCACATCATACCTTTTACATAAAGGTTCAAACTCTCCCTTTTCCTCGAAGGGCAAATCTGGAAGGATAATTCCATCCATACCGATTTCCCTACATATCGAGAAGAACTCCTCTGATCCATAAGAAAACACCACATTGGCGTAGGTCATAAAAACCAGAGGAATTTTCACATCCTTTCGGAGACGCCTTACCATATCAAAGATTTTATCTGTGGTAACTCCCCCTTCCAGTGCGCGGATATTGGCACCTTGAATCACCGTTCCCTCTGCTGTGGGGTCAGAAAAAGGAATTCCCAGCTCCATTAAATCTGCACCATTCTCTACAGCCCTTCGCACCAGCAATTCTGTAGTCTCCAAATCCGGATCTCCACAGGTTATAAATGGAATAAACGCCTTTCCCTTTACAAATGCTTCTTTTATTCTACTCATAAATATCCTCCCCTCTGTATCTGGCTATGGCAGCACAATCCTTATCTCCTCTGCCTGAGATAGTAATCACAATGATTTTATCCTTCTCCATGGCAGGTGCCAGCTTCATAGCATATGCTACAGCATGAGCAGACTCAATGGCAGGGATGATTCCCTCCGTTTTAGACAGAAATTCAAATGCATTCACTGCTTCCTCATCGGTCACAGGTACATACTCTGCTCTTCCCATATCATGGAGATGTGCATGCTCCGGTCCGATGCCCGGATAGTCCAGTCCCGCAGATATGGAATATACCGGTGCAATCTGTCCATACTTATCCTGACAAAAATAGGACTTCATTCCATGGAAAATGCCTAGTCTTCCCGTGTTAATGGTGGCCGCAGTTTCAAAGGTATCAATACCTCTTCCAGCAGCCTCACAGCCTATCAGACGCACATCCTTATCTTCAATAAAATGATAAAAGCTTCCAATAGCATTAGAGCCACCGCCCACACAAGCAATCACTGCATCCGGCAGACGATTCTCCTTTTCCAGAATCTGCTGCTTTATCTCTTTCGAAATCACTGCCTGAAAATCTCTTACGATGGTAGGGAACGGATGTGGTCCCATCACAGACCCCAGGCAATAATGGGTGTCATCAATTCTGGATGTCCACTCTCTCATAGCCTCCGATACCGCATCCTTTAATGTGGCAGTGCCGCTTGTCACAGGAATCACCGTTGCTCCAAGAAGCCTCATACGATATACATTCAGTGCCTGACGCTTAGTATCCTCTTCCCCCATAAATACCACACATTCCATATTCATAAGTGCAGCGGCAGTAGCGGTGGCAACACCATGCTGTCCTGCTCCGGTCTCCGCAATAAGTCTTGTCTTTCCCATCTTTTTTGCAAGTAATGCCTGCCCCAGTACATTATTGATTTTATGAGAGCCAGTGTGGTTTAAATCCTCACGCTTTAGATAAATCTTTGCTCCTCCCAGAGCCTTTGTCAGCTTCTCTGCATAATAAAGGCGTGATGGTCTGCCTGCATACTCATTAAAAAGCTCTGACAGCTCCCGATTAAAATCCGGGTCTTCTTTATAGTAGTTATAAGCCTTTTCTAAATCAATCACTGCATTCATCAGCGTTTCCGGAATATATTGCCCGCCATGTACTCCGAATCTTCCATTTCTTTCCGCCATATTACATTCATCCTTTCTTCCTGACTGCATCTATAAAAGCAGTCAACTTATCTTTATCCTTATACCCATCGGTTTCCAGAGAAGAACTTGCATCCACTGCAAAGGACCTCAGTGCCGCTATCGCTCCCCCTACATTTTCTGGTGTCAATCCACCTGCCAGAAAATACGGTCTATTCATCTCCTTTAAAAGCCCCCAATCAAATTCCTTTCCTGTACCTCCGCCGGAATCCATAAGTACATAATCTGCTACCGATGCATTCGCTGCCTGAATATCTTCCCCATTTTCTACTTGAAAAGCTTTGATTATCATGCACCCGGTCTCCCTCTGCAGTGTCCTGATATATTCCTCGCTTTCCTGACCATGAAGCTGAACGGCCTGTATCACCCCTTGTCTAAGAAGTGCAGTAATCAACTCTGGACTTTCATCCACAAAGACTCCCACTGCCCTAATCTCTTTCTTAAGCTGCCCTCTTAAAACAATAGCTTCCTTCGGTGAAACATACCGCTTACTGTCCTTGGCAAAGACAAATCCAACATATTCCGGCATCAGCTCATTTACATACGCAATATCACAGAGCCTTCTCAGCCCACATATCTTAATCCTTGTCATAACCCTCCCCGAAGCTCCTTCAGCTTAGCCCTTTTGTCTGTCGCCCGCATCAGTGACTCTCCAATAAGCACAGCATCTACGCCGATCTCCCTCAACACCTGAATGTCCTGTGCCGTTTTTACACCGCTTTCCGCTACAAATAGCACCTCCTTCGGCACAAGTTTCCTGAGCACTCTGCTGTTTTCTGTATCTACGGTAAAATCCTTCAGATTCCGGTTATTTACACCGATGATTCGCGCGCCGGTATTTACTGCCATCTTTACCTCATCCTCGTTATGAGCCTCCACCAGTGCGGACAAGCCCAAGTCATCGCAAATCCTTATGTATCTGCCAACCGTTTCCTCTGACAAAATCGAACAAATCAGAAGTACCGCCTGAGCGGCCAGCACCTTTGCCTCATATATCATATATTCATCCACAGTGAAGTCCTTCCGCAGACAGGGAATCGAAACCGTCCCGGCGATTTCCCGCAGATAATCACCACTCCCCAAAAACCACTTCGGTTCCGTCAATACGGATATACAATCCGCTCCTGCCTCTTCATATTCCTTCGCAATCAGCAAATAGGGAAAGTCCGGCGCAATCAATCCCTTGGATGGAGAGGCTTTCTTACATTCACAGATAAAAGAGATGTCCTTGGGCTTCAAAGCACTCTCAAATGTAAATTTTCCCTTCGGTAATTCATAAGCCATCTCCCGCATGTTCTCCAGAGATATCTTTTCTTTAGCAAGCTCTGTTCTCCATCTTGCATAATCTGCCAGCTGATCAAGTATGGTCATCCTTATTCCTCCCCTCGGTTACTGATTTCCTTAAGCCTTGTGAGCGTCTCCATCGCCTTACCGGAATCTATAATCTCTGCCGCCAGAGCTATACCAGCACTCATGCTTTCCGCTTTTCCACCAATGTATAGTGCTGCTCCCGCATTTAACAGTACGGCGTTACGTTTATGCCCCTTTTCCCCTCTTAGAATCTTTAAGGTAATCTCTGCATTTTCCTCCGGTGTTCCCCCTACCAGGTCTGCCTTTTCACAACGCTCAAAGCCAAAATCCTCCGGCTTAATGGTATAGGTTTTAAACCAGCCATCCTTAAATTCACATACCGTGGTAGGTGCGCTTAAGGAAATCTCATCCAGCTTATCCTGACCATATACCACCATACCCCTTCTGACTCCCAGATTTATCAATACCTGAGCCAGTGGTTCCACCAAATATTCATCATAGACTCCTAGAAGCTGCATCTTTGGACTTCCCGGATTGGTGAGCGGCCCAAGGATATTAAATACAGTTCTAAATCCCAATTCCTTACGAATGGCTCCCACATATTTCATAGAGCTGTGGTACTTCTGTGCAAAAAAGAAACACATTCCAACTTCCTTCAAAAGCTCAACGCTCTTCTGCGGATCCTGCTGAATATTTACCCCCAATGCCTCCAGACAATCTGCTGTTCCACTCTTAGACGATGCAGCACGGTTCCCATGCTTGGCTACCTTCATGCCACCGGCAGCAGCAACTAATGCAGAGGTGGTTGAAATATTAAAGCTGCGTGCATTATCTCCACCGGTTCCCACGATTTCGAACAGCTCCATATCGGTTTCTACCTTTGTTGCATGCGCCCTCATTGCCGCTGCACAACCGGCGATTTCATCAGTAGTTTCTGATCTTGCGCTTTTGGTAGAAAGTGCTGCCAGAAAAGCTGCATTCTGGGTAGGTGTTGTCTCCCCACTCATAATCTCATTCATCACAGTATATGCTTCCTGAAAGGTTAAATCCTCTTTATTTACGATTTTTACAATAGCTTCTTTAATCATCTTCTAAGTCTCCTTTACATTTGATTGATAAAATTCTCCAGCATTCTTTTTCCCTCCGGTGTCATAATGGACTCCGGGTGAAACTGTACCCCATAGATTGGGTAGCGGATATGCTGCACTGCCATTACTTCGCCATCTCTGGTAAGGGCAGCAACCTTTAATTCTTCTGGAATCGAACTCTTCTCTGCCGAAAGAGAATGGTATCTGGCTACAAGAGAGCTTTCTGGACACCCCTTAAATAATAGATGCCTCTATGGGAGTACAGATATCTGACAGAATCTCGCTCTGATTAGTGTTCGTCAAATGTTATTCGTGCAAGCACGACGCCATTTTCCTCATCGCCATAACAAAAAACGTCCTTGACAGAATCCTAGATTCTGTCAAGGACGAATATATACATATAGACCAAAAACATATACACTATCCGCGGTGCCACCTTGATTTACAGCCACGACGACTGCACACTTAGCAGGATACCAACATATCCCCGGCAACTAACGTATGCCAACACGTCACAGAATACTCTGCACTGCATAACAGTACATTTGACTGTGCCCTCAGCGGTCCATTTGATAATCTGTTTTTCACCCGACTCTCAGCAACACGGGCTCTCTGTAGAAGCATAATTACCTTTATCTCCGCTTCAACGGTTTAAAGCATTTAGTTTTTATTAATATATACACGACTTTTTAAATTTGTCAATACTTTTTTATAAAATATCAATGTACTCACCATTCAGGGCTTTATTCATGCTTCTCACAGCGCAGAACTTACCACACATGGAACAGCTGTCTTCATGCTCCGGCTTCCTTTCATCCCGGATACGTTTTGCTGTTTCCGGATCAATGGAACACTCCCACTGCTTCTCCCAATCAAAGGTGCGTCTCGCATCAGCCATAGCATCATCAATATCTCTTGCATGAGGAATTTTCTTTGCAATATCAGCAGCATGAGCGGCGATTTTGGAGGCAATGATACCTTGTTTTACATCCTCCACATTTGGCAATGCAAGATGCTCTGCAGGGGTAACGTAGCAAAGGAATGCCGCACCTGCAGACGCTGCAATTGCTCCGCCGATAGCAGAGGTAATATGGTCATATCCCGGAGCAATATCCGTTACAATAGGACCAAGTACATAGAATGGTGCTCCCATACAGATTGTCTGCTGCAATTTCATATTGGCTTCAATCTGATCCAGGGGCATGTGACCGGGACCTTCTACCATAACCTGAACATCCTTTGCCCATGCACGCTTTGTCAGTTCTCCCAGGCGGACAAGCTCCTCAATCTGACACACATCACTTGCATCAGCAAGACAACCCGGACGACATGCATCGCCAAGAGAAATCGTCACATCATATTCTCGGCAAATATCCAGAATTTCATCATAGTATTCATAGAATGGATTCTCTTCCCCTGTCATACTCATCCAGGCAAATACCAAAGAGCCTCCTCGAGATACAATATTCATCTTTCTCTTGTGCATTTTAATTTGTTCTATGGTTTTGCGTGTAATACCACAGTGGAGCGTCACGAAGTCGACACCATCCTCGGCATGCAGACGAATCACCTCAATAAAATCCTTGGCAGTAAGAGTTGCCAAATCTCTCTGATAATGAATAACACTATCATAAACCGGAACAGTACCAATCATTGCAGGGCATTCACTGGTCAGCTTTCTTCTAAAAGGCTGCGTATTTCCATGAGAAGAAAGATCCATGATAGCTTCTGCTCCCATTTTTACCGCAGCCATAACCTTCTGCATTTCAATATCATAATCCCTGCAGTCTTTAGAAACGCCAAGATTGACATTAATCTTGGTCCGAAGCATTGAACCAACACCATTAGGCTCAATGCAAGTATGTAACTTATTCGCACAGATAGCAACCTGTCCTTTCGCCACCAGCTCTCGGATTTCTTCTACTGTTCGATATTCTTTCGCAGCAACAGCTTTCATTTCTGGAGTAATGATGCCCCGCTTTGCAGCATCCATTTGTGTTGTATAATCTCTCATTATTTATCAATTCCTTTCATATAGTTTTTCTTCAGTAAAACAGCCATTCAGATTAAATGCGTGATTCATAGGTCCGGAACCCTTTCCAAGATTAAGCCTTGCAGCAAGTACACCGGAAATATAATCCTTGGCTCTCTTTACGGATTCTGTAATGCCAAACCCCTTCGCAAGATTAGCGGCAATAGCACTGGAAAGTGTACAGCCGGTTCCATGTGTGTTGGGATTATCGATTCGCTTTCCTTCAAACCAGCAAAACTCCCCATTTGTGTACAAGAGATCATTGGCATCCTTAATGCTGTGTCCTCCTTTAAGCAGAATGGAGCAACCATAATTGTCACCAATAAGCTTTGCTGCTGCTACCATATCATCTCTTCCATGAATCGAGGTTCCGGAAAGGATTTCTGCCTCCGGGATATTGGGGGTAACAAGGGTTGCCAAAGGCAGCAGCTCCCGTTTTAGAGTTCCTACTGCATCAGACTCCATCAGGCGTGAACCACTGGTTGCAACCATCACAGGATCAACCACAATATTTTCTGCCTGATAAAACCTAAGTCTTTCTGCAATTTTTTCAATCAGTTTACCAGAGGAAACCATACCAATCTTAACGGCATCAGGATAGATATCCGTAAAGATTGCATCTATTTGCTGTCCAAGAAATTCCGGCGAAACCTCCATTATTCCTGTTACACCGGTAGTATTCTGGGCTGTCAATGCGGTA
>F42_Fallow_Deer__coassemble_473_pt1 | contig 12117 bp, 13 predicted proteins | sample F42_Fallow_Deer__metabat2_low_PE_003 | metagenome-assembled genome bin F42_Fallow_Deer
CACCTGTTTCATGACGCATTGGTGTCTTTCGCAGAAAGACGGGATATAAGAATGATTTTATTGAATCGTTAGATGTAGTAAAACTCACAAGTGAGCTGAAAGGTGATGCTACGCCGGAAGAGGTTGCTGAAGCTGTGGATATCATGATGAATGGTGGAGATATTTTGTTGGTTTCAAATGATGTTCGTGCAAAGATTCAGGAAAAGATAAATAGTTTTTGTGGTAATGAATCTACACCGCACCCTTCGATTGATTCTTGGTTGGAGCAGCGCAATGTCCCAGAAACTACGGAGATAGATTGGGAGAAGGACTTGAATTATGGTTCTCCTAGGATTAATTTTAATGATGTGGAACAGCGATTAGCAATATTTAGTGATGCTGATGGAAATCTTCATGTAGTAGAAGGGGAATTGGAAATGAAGTGGGGTTCATACTGTAAGCCAAGATTAAAGTCGGAACTGAATGATGATTTGGTTAGGTAATTGGGGAGGAGATAAATGAGTAGGAGGAAATCTAATAAGAAAGTGAGTAGGAAAGAACTAGAGGAACAACTCCGTTCTGCTGAACAGAAAGTAGAGCAGGAGAAGGAGGAATTGTATAGGACGGAGAGCTTTTCTGCTGCGTATTCATTACAAAAAGATAAATATAATGCAGCTGTTAGTGAGGTTAATAGAATAAAGCGTGAAATTTTTAGTTGGAGGACAAGGATTGTAAAAATAGGAGTCTTATTGGTTGCAGTTATGGTAGCACTTGGCCTATTCCTAAAGAAGGTACATCCCTCCATTACAGAGGATGGTGCTCTACATTTGAAGTGGTGGCCGGGAGTGGATTTTTGTATTTGCGTATATAAAGACCATGTAATGGCGTGTCATTTTAATGATATGGATATGAAGGTGTTGGAGATTCCGGATACTATATTAGGAAAGCCGGTAACGGAGATAAGAGAATACTTTGCATATAATGTTATACCGCTAGAAAAGATTATATTGGGGGATAATGTAGAGAGAATTGGAGAGAGTGCCTTTAATAGTATGAGTACAATTAAAGAAGTTATTGGAGGAAAGAATGTAAAATATGTTGATTCGTTTGCGTTTTTGTGGTGTTCTTCTTTAGAGTATGTTGAATTTGGAGATAACCTGGAAATGATTGGGGACTCGGCTTTTTTGCATACGTCGATAAAATGTATTTCTACATCAGACAAGCTACGCTATATAGGTAACTATGCATTGGGACCTTCCAAGTTGGAAGAAATCTACATCCCAAGTAGCTTATCCGATATAGGTGTGGAAGCTTTTTGGGGGACGCCATGGTGGGAGAATCAGAAGGCGGATGAAGAGGGATTTATTATTATCGGAGATGGCGTATTGGCGGGATATGAAGGGAATGAAAGTATTATAAGGGTTCCGGATGGTGTAAAGACCTTGATGGACTTTTGGGATGGAACCAGTTGTGACACGGTAGTTTATATTCCGGATACAGTAACAAGTATAGAGGAATACATATTCGGAGCTGTAGAGCATCAATTAACATTATACATACCTGCAAGTGTGACTAGGATAACGAATTTTCCGGAAGGGTGGCAACCGAAATTGACGAGTAGATTCGAAGATTATGAGCACAACCTCCACATCATCACCACCGAGAATTCCACAGCACATCAGTATGCAGTGGATAGAGGGATATCTTTTAAAATCGTGGAGGAGCTTCCGGAGTATTGATTTAAAAATAATGATTGAGGAGAGAGATAAAATGAATCAGGAAATAGATAAAGCATTGGAAATAGCGGGAAGAGACGCAGCAGAATGGACAAGCCAGGATGTACAGACACTGGCAGATGCTTATCGTAATGCATGGAATAATAAGGACTGTGAGGCATTAGAGGCATTATCGAATGCTATGAGTGATGTCAGTTATGGAGAAGTAACTGAAAATACAGGATTATTTCAGAAGTATGATTTTAAAAGAGATTATATAGTAGAGCCCAATGCGGAGAAGTATGGGAACCTATTAGCCGCACTGGACAGTGATAAGGAGGGCGAGTTTTATTACACTCTCAGCCGAATGAGTATGATGCCGACAGAGGTGCAGACGGCGAAATCGGATTTTGACAATGGTTGCACGGCAGAGTTTGCATATCATTTTGAAAATACCGATAGTGGTATGCAGGTGTCTCTTAATACTTCGGCGCAGGGAATGGAGGAGCAGAAGCTATACAGCATTACTGCCGTGGATATGAATGAGATGATTTCGGCAGAGGCTGTGAGCAGATTAAAGGGCTTGGGATATCAGAATAATGAGCTCGCTACTTTGAAGCTTTCGGCACTTACGGATGAGGACGTGGATTTTGTCAGCAAATTGGCTGCTGGAAACTATGAGGGTGCATTCAGGGTGAATCCGTTAAAGATAAGTGAGTTTACGAAGGTATCATTATCTGCCTATGAGGCGATTCTAGGGACAAGAGCGGATTCTGAGGTGTGTAATTCCGAGATGCAGAAGCAGATTAATGTCTTGCTCGAGCAAGACAGTGAATGGGTAGTAGGAGGTCCAGTGGAGAATGCACACGAGGAATATATATCCATGATTAATAATGGCTTGCAGTGGCAGAGTCAGGTGTACAGTAAGAATATGACGGATATGTATGAGGAAGGACGTCCTATTACGAATGCGTATTTTGACTATGGAAATAAGCTGAACAGAGTAGTGTCTCTATGGGATTCCTTTGATAATATAGAGCAAAATGTACCACTGGAGAACTTTAATACTGTGTATGGTCATGCTGTGAGGGATCGTGTTATGAATCTTCAGGTTTCTGATTTGCATACATTGACGGAGGATGGACAGTATCGGTATTCCATCAATATGCTGGATGGTAAGACGAATGAGATAATAGAGGATGCGTTTGAAATTGATGTAGAACTTGCTAAATTAGGCGCAGTGGATTCGTTAAGTTCTCTGCTTGTGGATGAGAATGTAGAAAATGCAGCAAAGCTTGAGAAAATCAAGAAAAAGACGGTGGCTGATGTCTCGGTGGCATTAGTAGATGGTCTGATTCCCCTTCCGGTAGAGGATGGTTATCAAATGTTTGTGGCGTTGACCGACTTCACACTAAGCTCTTCAGATGCTGTGTATTCTGTAAAGATGGCAGGTAATATTGGTGATCTGGATAAAGAGAATAAGAAGCTTTCTATGCTTGGGGATACATTTAAGATGTTTGGAAATGTTTTAAATGCAATTAATACAGGAGTAAATGAGTATAATGAAACCCAGGCAGAGATAGACCGAAATAATGAGTATCTAACCTATCGATTTAATGGTCAGCTGAATAAAATGAATGTGTATGTAAATTATGCAAACCAACCCGGTGGGTATGATGAGTTGCGAACCGGAGTTAATGGCATGACTCCGGAGGTGCAATATAATGTCATGCGGTGGCAGGAACAGGGGATAGGTGTTTATTTAGAGGACATGGGAATTGATAAGATTAATGATATGGATGCGAAAGCAGTACTTACAGCAGAGCTAAAACCATATCAAATTGCCAGTATGTTGGAATGGGGTGCTGGCAACGAGGAAGTTGCAGAGGCAATAGACATCATGTTAGATGGCGGAGACTTTTCGAAGATTGAACCTGATGTACGAGGAAAAGTGGAAGAAACTATTAATAATATAACTGGTGAAGGCGATGGAATATACTTATGGTTAACGCAACGTAATATTCCGAATGAATCGGAGATAGATTGGGAGAAGGTCATGGGCAATGGTTACTCTAAGCTGGATTTATCCGAGGTGGCCCCGCAATTAACCGTAATTAACGATGCGGATGGAAATATTTATGCTATTGAGGGCGGGCTTGGCTTGCAAGCAGCAGAGTCCCTAGCATCAAAAGATAAGGTAAATGAAGAGTTTCTAAGATAGTGTATGAGGAGTGGATTTTGCTATGAAAATGGGTCGAATTGAGAAGATTGTCTGGACACTGATACTGGTAGTTGCTCTTGTCTTGTTCCTAAGAAAGGTAAGTCCATCCATCTCAGAGGATGGGGCATTGTCTATCCTCTGGTGGCCAGGAGTGGATTTCAGCTTTTCAGTGTATAAGGACCATGTGCGTGCAGACCATTTTTTTTATGATGATGAAGAACAGACGGAGCTGGTTATTCCGGATAGGATATGGTTTAAGCCTGTAACGGAGATTCGATATGGTTTTTGTTTTATGACTACACCTTTGGTAAAACTGGAAATAGGGAAGTATGTTGAAAGGATAGGAGAAGGAGCATTTAGTAGTGTAAGAACCTTGCGTGAAGTTATCGGTGGAGAGAATATAAAATATATTGAAGATTCTGCTTTTTATACTTGCTATGAATTGAGATACGTAGAATTTGGTGAAAAATTGGAATATATAGGAAGACAAGCATTTCGGGGATGTGGATTTGAGAGCATCTCGACATCGGATAAGCTGGAGCACATAGGAAATGCTGCATTTAAAGGAGCTAAATTGGAGAAAATTCATATACCAGACACCTTGTCAGATATTGGCTCCATGGCTTTGAAAGATACGCCTTGGATGGAGAAGCAGCCGGCAAATGCGGAAGGCTTTGCCATTGTTGGGGACGGAGTTTTGGTAAGATATGACGGAACGGATACCAGCATAAGGATACCGGAGGGCGTGAAGAATATAATGTATTTATATGATAATACATACGCTGATGTGGAATTTTTGATACCGGATACGGTGACGACGATTGGTGCTGAGATTTTTGAGACGGCGGAGAACAAAGTAATGCTTTATGTTCCTGCAAGTGTAACAAAAATGGGGGACTGGTTACCGGATTTTACATTTCCGTTTACTTCTTTAGGAGAGAGTGATAAAAATATACACATCATTACTACGAAGGATACTGCGGCACATCTGCATGCAGCAGATACAGGAATTTCTTTTGAAATTGTAGCCGAACTTCCGGAGTATTAATTTCTAATGTGTATCAGGAGTAATAAGGAGGGGATTTGCAATGAAAATGGGTCGAATTGAAAAGCGTGTGTGGACACTGATACTGGTAGTTGCTCTTGTCTTGTTCTTCAAAAAGGTAAGTCCATCCATCTCAGAGGATGGGGCATTGGCTATCCGCTGGTGGCCTGGAGTGGATTTCAGCTTTATAGTATATACAGATCATGTATGTGCAGACTTTATAGATGATGAAGAACAGACGGAGCTGGTTATTCCGGATAGGATATGGTTTAAGCCGGTAACGGAGATTGCAATTGGGTTTTGTTTGCCATTTACATCCTTAGAAAAGGTGGAAATCGGCAAATATGTTGAGAGGATAGGTAGAGCTGCTTTTGAAGGTGTAAGAACCTTGCGTGAGGTTACCGGCGGGGAGAATGTAAAATATATTGAAGAGTGTGCATTTTCTATGTGCAAGGAACTGGAATATGTGGAATTTGGCGGAGAATTGGAATACATAGGAAGACACGCATTTTGGTGTTGTGGATTTGAGAGCATTGCAACCTCGGATGAGCTGGAGCATGTAGGATATGCTGCATTTGAAGATTCTTCATTGGAGGAAATCCATATACCGGATAAGTTGTCAGATATGGGCTCCATGGCATTGCGAAATACGCCATGGGTAGAGAAGCAGCCGGCAAATGGGGAAGGCTTTGCCATTGTAGGGGATGGAGTTTTGGTAAGATATGACGGAACGGATACCGGCATAAGGATACCGGAGGGCGTGAAGAATATAATGTATTTGTATGAGAATACATACGCTGATGTGGAAATTTATGTACCGGATACGGTGACGACCATTGGTGCGAAGCTTTTTGAGGAGGTGGAGCATAGGATAACATTCTATATTCCTGCAAGTGTGACCGAGATAGCTAGATGGTCCGATACACATACGGATGAACTTATTCCGACAGAAACCAATTATCGGAATCTTCACATCATCACCACGGAGAATTCCACAGCACATCAGTATGCAGTGGATAGAGGAATCTCTTACGAAATCGTAGATGCACTTCCGGAGTATTAAAGAGATAATGTCTATTGGGCAGGGGGCATAAATAATGGACAGAGAAGAACTTATAAGGGAACGGGTATATACCCCGGTAGTAAAAGAGATTGACCGGGATTTATTGCGGCTTGAGAAGCAGAAATTAGAGGCACTTGCTGAAGAAGAATACGAGGAAGAGCTGAAACGGTTAGAGAAGAGCATTCTTTTGTTAGAGGAGTTGGATATCATTACGGCGTTGGATGCTTGGCATTATAATCTGCGTATTCAGAAGCTGAGGGAGCGTGAAATCATGCTTGCCAATAAAGAGACGATGTGTATTGTGGATGACCTTGAGAATCCGCTGGAGCGTTCCATACGCTATCATAATGAGGAGAAGATGCATGCGCAAAGAAGCAGGGATGAAAGAGTGCGGGAGTTGTAATGCAGATTAAGTAAAAAGTACTTGCATTCCCGGATTTTGCGTGGTATAATCTTCACGTTGCGAAAAATGAGATGGTCCTCTGTTACGAATATGTATTAAGAACATCCAGTTGAATAAGGAGGCTTATAAAATGAGCAATATTGCAATCATCAAGGAAATCGAAGCAGAACAGTTAAAAGCTACCGTTGACGAGTTCGCAGTAGGCGATACCGTTAAGGTTTACGGTAAGATTAAGGAAGGAAACCGTGAAAGAATTCAGGTTTTCGAGGGTACCGTAATTAAGAGACAGGGCGGAAGCAACAGAGAAACCTTTACTGTTAGAAAGTCATCTAACGGTGTTGGTGTTGAGAAGACTTGGCCTGTACACAGCCCTAACGTTGAGAAGATCGAAGTTGTTAGAAGAGGTAAGGTACGTCGTGCTAAGCTGAACTACTTAAGAGATCGCGTTGGTAAGAAGGCTAAGGTTAAAGAGTTAGTTAAATAATTTAACCAGATCTGTTTCAGGGACAACTGCAATGCAGTTGTCCTTTTCTATTTGTAATTTTTATGATATACTGTATTTTGTGTTAATTTGCAGTTAGAGAGGGTGTGTATATGGCAAAAAAGCATAACGGACTTAGCTTTTACACCAGAAAAAAGAAAATCAGCCCATCTATATTTCGTGAGATTTTCGGCGTACTGTTCGGAGTATTTGCGGCAATATTTATTGCAGTCGTTTTAGTGTATTTTTTCGGAATGACTACCAATGTGGTAGGGAATTCTATGGAGCCTGCGGTTTATAATGGGCAGACGATATATATAGACCGATTTGCGTATATGCTGGCAACGCCGCAAAAAGGCGACGTAATAGTTTTTTTACCCAATGGTAACAAGAATACCCATTATTATGTGAAGCGTGTGATTGCCGTGCCGGGGGATACGGTAGTGATTGAGGATGGCATTTGTTATGTGAATGGGGAAGAGAGTGAGTATGTGACCATTAAGATTCTGGATCCCGGCACGTTAGAGAACGAAGTCACGTTACAAAGCGGTGAGTATTTCTGTCTGGGAGATGATCCTAACAGTGGTGAGGACAGTCGTTCTGCGAATATTGGAATGGTAAAGACAGAGGACATAAAGGGCAAAGCCTGGCTTCACTTAAAATGTGAAGAGGACGGCATAGGCTTTATTAAATAGATAGGTAGGTATTATATGAATTATCAGTGGTATCCCGGTCATATGACAAAAGCAAAGCGTATGATGCAGGAGAATATTAAATTAATTGACTTGGTGATTGAGCTGGTTGATGCCAGAATTCCATTAAGCAGCAGGAATCCTGATATTGATGAACTGGCAAAGAATAAGTCGAGAATTGTACTTTTGAATAAATCGGATCTGGCAGACCCACATTATAATAAGCTGTGGACGGCTTATTTTGAGGCACAGGGAGCTCATGTTCTGGAGATTAATTCTAAGTCCGGTGCCGGGATGAAGTCTATCAATGGATTGGTACAGGAGGCTTGTAAGGAGAAGATTGAGCGTGACCGTAAGCGTGGAATTGTGAATCGTCCGGTGCGGGCTATGGTTGTGGGAATTCCCAATGTAGGAAAGTCCACCTTCATCAATTCCTTTGCGGGAAAGGCCTGCGCCAAAACCGGCAATAAACCCGGTGTGACCAAGGGAAAGCAGTGGATTAAATTTAATAAGAGCTTAGAGCTTTTAGATACGCCCGGTATTCTGTGGCCGAAATTCGAAGACCAGATTGTGGGAATGCGTCTTGCATTTATCGGATCTATCAATGACGAGATTTTGATTATTGAAGAGCTGGCAATGGATTTGATTAAAGTGTTATCTGAGCTTTATCCCAAGTGTTTTGAAGAACGCTACGGCATCGAAGCATCTGGAGATGCGTTGGAGACACTCTCGGAAATTGCTGAGAACAGAAGGTGCTATTTAAAGGGTGAAGAGCTGGATTTGAAAAAGGCTGCAGGAATATTGATTGACGATTACCGAAGCGGTAAGCTTGGAAGAATGACTGTGGAAAGACCGGAAGCATAGAGGATTTATATCATGAATAAAGTGTTAAAAGAAATACTCAGTACAGGCATTTATTTGCTAGTGGTATTGTTTGCAACTTACCTGTTGATTACTTATGTGGTGCAGCGCACAGAAGTAAATGGAGCAAGTATGGAGCCTACCTTGCACAACGGAGATAATTTATTTGTAGATAAAATCACATATCGTTTTAATGATCCGGAACGTTTTGATGTGATTGTGTTCCCGTTCCATTATCAGGAGGAGACTTATTATATTAAACGAATCATTGGTCTTCCGGGAGAAACGGTACAGATTGATGAGAATGGTGTAATCTATATTAATGGTGAGGTACTTACGGAAAGCTTTGGGAAAGAAGTCATTCAGGCAGACAAAATCGGTCTGGCGGCAGAGTCCATTGTGCTTGGCGAGGATGAATATTTTGTTCTTGGTGACAATCGTAATGACAGTTTTGATAGTAGATATGCACAGGTGGGAAACATCAGTAGGGACGAAATCATCGGACGTGCATGGCTTAGAATCTGGCCTTTTGATGATTTTGGCTTTGTAAAGCATGATTAGTAAGGGGCGAAGGATACAAGGATGAATAAGGTTTTGAAAGAACTACTGAGTACCGGTTTATATCTGCTGGGGGTATTATGTGTTACCTATTTGCTGATTTTGTATGTGATACAGCTTACCAATGTAGATGGAGAGAGCATGGAACCTACCTTGCATGATGGAGATAGGGTGTTCGTAGATAAGATTACATATCAAATCGATGACCCGGAGCGTTTTGATGTAATTGTGTTTCCAGTCCAATATGAGGAAGAGAAGTATTTTATTAAACGAATCATCGGTCTTCCCGGCGAAACGGTGCAGATTGATACAAATGGTGTAATCTATATCAATGGTGAGGTACTTTTGGAGAGCTTTGGCAAAGAGGTCATTCAGGCTGATAAAATCGGTCTGGCGGCAGAGCCCATAGTACTTGGTGAAGACGAGTATTTTGTGCTTGGAGATAATCGTAATGACAGCTTTGACAGTAGATATGCACAGGTGGGGAATATCAGCAGAGATGATATCATTGGACGTACATGGCTTCTAATCTGGCCATTATCAGACTTTGGTTTTGTAAAACACGATTAAAAAGAGGTACATACGATGGAATATAGTATTTCAGAGATTAAAAATATTTATCAGGCAGCTTATGAAGATGAGCTGCCTGAATTTGTAAAACGATTTGAAGGTGACGAAAGAAGTGGCGTGCAAAAGCTGGTGATATCCGCCCAAAAGCAACTAGATGCACTGGCAAAGGAAAGACAGCGTATCTACGATTTACAGAACTTTGAGCGGGAGTATGCGGCCTACAGCTATATTTGCGGTATTGATGAGGTGGGAAGAGGCCCGCTTGCTGGACCGGTGGTGGCAGGTGCAGTTGTTCTGCCAAAAAATTGTGACATTCTATACATAAATGATTCTAAGAAATTAACCGAAAAAAAGAGAGAAGAGTTATACGATATCATCATGGAGAAGGCAGTGAGCTGTGGGATTGGTTATGCTACGCCGGAGCGCATTGATGAAATCAATATCCTGCAGGCAACTTATGAGGCTATGAGAGCAGCGATAGGCAACTTAAATGTGGTACCGGATGTACTTTTAAACGATGCAGTAACCATTCCAGGGCTTTCTTCCAATGTAAAGCAGGTACCTATCATTAAAGGAGATGCCAAGAGTATTTCCATTGGTGCGGCAAGCATTATTGCTAAGGTTACCAGAGACAGGCTCATGGTGAATTATGATAAGGTATTCCCGGAGTATGATTTCGCAGGGAATAAAGGGTATGGTAGTGCGGTGCATATTGAAGCTCTGAAAAAGTATGGCCCTACGCCTATCCATCGTAGGAGCTTTATTAAGAACTTCGTATAGGAAAAAAGGAGAAACCGATATGCAGTTAGCAGATATATTGAAAGCATTTGTGGGACAAAATAATTTTTCTGTTTCTGGTGGAGAAAATGTATCGGCCTCCAATGCACAGTTATTAAGTCAGTATATCCGGGCTTTGACGCCGGGACAGATTATATCCGGCGAAGTGACAGATATCGCTGGTGACATGTTAAAGCTGTTGGTATCTCACAATGGGGAACAGATATCCATTATGGCGAAGCTGGAGCAGAATATTGCGTTGCAGATGGGGAAAAACGTCCTTTTTCAGGTGAAGAATAACGGAAGCACTTTGTCGTTAAGCCCGTTGTATGAGAATATGGCTATGGAGAAAACGGCAACGCTGGCATTGGAACAGGCAAACATCCCGGTGACGGAGACTACCCTGGCTCTGACGGGGACTCTGATGAGAGAGGGCTTGCCTATAGATAAGGAGTCACTTACCAATATGTATCAGCAGGTCACTCAGTTTGGTGAGGGACAGTTATCTAATATGGTGGATTTGCAGAAATTGCAGCTTCCTATTAATTTAGAAAATTTAGAGCAGATGGGGAATTATAAGAATATGACCCACCAGCTTTTGCAGGGATTGGAGCAGTTTGCAACGGAGCTTCCACAGGTATTGGAAGAGCTTAGCGCAGAAGGAAAGAGTGATGTTGCCGGCAATCTTCTGAAAGCCGTGCTGGAGCCACTTTTATCCGGGCAGGAGAAGGTAGTGCCCGCTGATAAAGAAGCTGCCATTCTAATTCGTGAGGAGGGTGCACCTGCATCTAAGGAGAGTGTTTTTTCCGGTGTTCTAGCTAAGGCCGGCAGTGGAAAGGAACTGTTGGGCGAGCTTTTGAATATTCTGAATAGGGGGGAAGAGCTTCCCATGAAGGAGCTTGCCGGAGCTGAACGTTTTGCGGCAGCACTAAAGGAGCTGATGAAGCAGGAACTGATGGTTTCCCCGGAAGAGACCACCAAGGAGAAAATCAAAGAGCTTTACGATAAGCTGGGAAGACAGCTTCAGACAGTTAGTGAGGCTCTGGATAAAAGCTCTATGCTGGAAAGTAATCTGGGGAAGAATATTACCCAGATGAACCAGAATGTGAATTTTTTGAATCAGATGAATCAAATGTATGCGTATATTCAATTACCGCTGAAGATGTCCGGTAATGATGCTCATGGTGAGCTTTATGTATACTCTAATAAGAAGCGTCTTTCCAGTGAAGAGGGAGAAATCAGTGCACTTCTTCATCTGGATATGGAGTATCTGGGACCCTTGGATGTATATGTAGCCATGCAGTATGAGAAGGTTTCCACTCAGTTTTATCTGCAGGATGAGGAAATGCTGGATTTTATTAATGACCACATGGATTTGCTGACCAAGAGACTGGCAGACAGAGGCTATGATATGACAGTGACGGCATCGGTGCGAAAGTGTGCTTCAGAGAATAGTTGTATGAAGGAGCTTCTTAGGGAGCATTCCAATATACCGCTTTTGTCTACGGATTCCTTTGATGTCCGGGCGTAAACAGCTGGTAAGAAATGAGGTAGCATGGAAAAGGATAATAAAGTAAAACAAGCCATAGCACTGAGCTATGACCCGGAGGAAGATGCGCCCAAGGTCATTGCGTCGGGAAAGGGGTATTTGGCAGATCGGATTATTGAAAAGGCACAGGAGGTGGATGTGCCGGTTCATAGAGATGATAAGCTGGCAGATACCTTATCGCGCTTAGAAATCGGGGATATGAT
>F42_Fallow_Deer__coassemble_474_pt1 | contig 12059 bp, 8 predicted proteins | sample F42_Fallow_Deer__metabat2_low_PE_003 | metagenome-assembled genome bin F42_Fallow_Deer
AGAAATGGTAGAAGTAAGTTTTGAGGAGCAGGAGGGTAAGAAATCGTTCCGGCATACCAGCGCGCATGTTTTGGCGCAGGCAGTAAAACGTCTGTATCCCGATACGAAATGTGCAATTGGTTCAGCAATTGCATATATGGAAAATGCACAGGAGGATTACAAGCTGGAATTGATTCGAGAGCTGGATGCGTCGGAGAAAATCAGTTTTTACAAGCAGGGAGAGTATGAAGAATTCTGCGCAGGTCCTCATATATCCAATTCATGCCAGATTAAGGCGATTAAGCTGCTTTCCGTTGCAGGTGCTTATTGGCGAGGCGATGAAAAGAATCAGATGCTTACCAGAATCTATGGGATTTCTATAGAGACATTATGGATTCGTTAAAGGTGGATCATGATGCGGATTTTGCAATCAAACCGATGCGTTGTCCAGGTGGGATGTTTGTGTACAAAATGGAGCCAAGGTCTTACAAGGAGTTGCCCATGAGATTGGGGGAACTAGGACTCGTACATGGAAAAATCCTATGTAATTAATGAGGGAGATGACGCTAAAATACTAAGGAAGTATAGCTTTGAGTTGGTGAAGTGCTCCGAACAGAGATTGTTCGGAGTATTTTTATAGGAAAAAAGTATTGGTTTGGTGAAAAGTATGTTATAATAGTACTAAAGTTGTGGGATATATAAGAAAGATAGTTGGTGATTGGTAAGTAGGAGAACTATTGTATGAATACTTGTACATATGACAATAATTCGTTTTTTATTTATAGTATTGAGCGAGATATATTCCAGTATACTCATTCTGTTATGGAGGAGTTTGCGTTTGGAACGGAGTATGCTCCATTCTGGGAGCTTCTGGTGCGTCAAAGGATGGCATCGGAGGAAGTTGCTGAGAATTTCCAGACAGTAATTACTCAGATGGTGGCAAAGAAGGAGCCTCATGTTCGATTCGCAGAATATTATTTGCGTGATGCAAAGCTGGAATGGAAATGGTATCGTGTGGGTTTTGTTCTGGCTCCTACAGGAGACTGTATTATAGTAACCTTCACAGATATCAATGATGAAAAGGGACAGCTGGGAGCAACGCCACAGAGCGATGCGGATGAGTTGACCGGACTTCTTTCTCGTAAGGCCTTTTGCGATAAGGTGGAAGCTGTAGTACGAAGTAAGAAAGATGCTGTAGTAAATGGTGAATATGCGTTGGCATGCTTTGATGTGATTCGATTTAAGGCGATAAACGACATCTATGGTATGGAAGAGGGCGATAAGCTGCTTAGACATATTGCGGATTCTATCCGTAAGTCTGTGAAGGAAGAGGATGTTGTATGTCGTTCCAATGCGGACCATTTCCTGATTTTTACCCATACATCGGGACAGGAACTGGAGCTTATGGTAGAACAGATACTGACGGACATTTCATTGTATGGACAGACCTTTGAAATTACTTGTAATGTGGGTATATATGTGACGGAGGATGCAGGACTTGCGATAGAATCTATGATTGACCGTGCAGTGCTTGCAAAGTCTACTATTAAGGGCAGTTATACGATACGTTATAATTACTTTACAGAGGCTCTTCGTAAGGAGATGCTTACAGAGCAGGAAATCGTTGGTATGATTTCCAATGCACTTGCGGAGAAGCATTTTGTAATTTACTATCAGCCCCAGTATAACCATTCCACCGGGATGCTGGTGGGAGCGGAGGCACTGGTTCGCTGGAAGCATCCAGAGAAGGGAGTGATTTCTCCGGGCGTGTTTATTCCTATTTTTGAGAAGAATGGATTTATTACCCGTCTGGATTTGTATGTATTTGAGGAGGTATGTGCTTTTATCCACAAATCTATGGAGGAAGGGCGACAACTGGTACCGATTTCGACCAATTTCTCCAGATACGATATTTTCCAGCCGAATTTTGTGGAAAAGCTGGAAGAGATTCGTCATCGTTATGATGTGCCGGTAAAATACCTTCGTGTAGAGATTACAGAGTCTGCCATTGTAGGCGGTAGTCAGCATACCAATGAAATTATTCATAAATTACATAATTTTGGCTACATTGTTGAGATGGATGACTTTGGAAGCGGATATTCTTCCTTAAATGTACTGAAGGATATTGAACTGGATATTATCAAGCTGGATATGTTGTTTTTATCCGGGGAGGCAGAGTCCAATCGTGGCGGAACCATTGTTAGTGCAGTTATCCGTATGGCAAAATGGCTGGGAATACCGGTTATTGCCGAAGGTGTAGAGACCATGAATCAGGCAGATTTCCTTAAGAGTATTGGCTGTGACTATATTCAGGGTTATCTGTATTCCAGACCACTTCCTGAGGCAGATTATGAGGCTTTGATTACCGATAGTAAGATTGGTGCTGCGTCTCCGCAGATGCGTCTGTTGGATACTGTTCACGCCTATGATTTCTGGGACCCAGATTCTTTGGAAACGCTTATCTTCAGTAATTATGTAGGCGGTGCTGCGATTTTTGATTACCAGAATGGTAAGGTGGAGCTTTCTCGTGTAAATGTGAAGTATTTGCAGGAAATCGGAATGAACCTGTCTGAGAAAGAGATGCTGGAAGCAGACTTTTTATCCTTTATGGATGAGGCTAATCAGAATGCGTATATCCGTATGCTGGAGCGTGCCATTGAGACCAACGAAGAGCAGGAATGTGAGACCTGGAGAAGTATGTCCTCCTCTTGTTGTGGGGAGGATAAGATGTGTATCCGGGCTACTGTACGTGTGATTGGAAAGAGTGATGATACGTATCTGTTCTATGCTATGATTCGTAATGTGACAGCGGAAAAGATGCATATTCGGGAGATGCAGGATACGGAGAAACGTTTTAAGGTGGCCAGTGAGCAGGTGAATATCTATTTCTGGGAGTATACGGTGGCCACAAAAGAGATGCGTCCATGTTTCAGATGTATGCGTGATTTGGGCTTGCCGCCACTATTGACCAATTACCCGGAAAGTGCTTTTGAAATGGGAGTATTTCCACCAGAGGTACATGAAATGTATCGTGACTGGCATGTGCAGATTGAAAATGGTGCGAAGGAGCTGGAGGCAATAATACCTCTGACTGCGGGACGCGTACCATTCCGTGTAAAATATACCACGGAATTTGATGAAAACGGACGTCCTGTAAAGGCGTACGGTTCTGCGGCATTAGTAGTAAATGATAATGAATAAGAAGGGAGGGCTGTTTTTCGACAGCTCTCTTTTTGTGGAGTAAAGCGGGTTAATAATTTGTGAACAACCTGTAAAAAAAATTGCATTTCTATACCATAAGTCTTATACTTATATAAGTATGGTATCCTCGCAGGTACTATATCTTGATGTGAAAAGCAATGTGAAACGAGAGAATTATGATAATTGAGAATGGACTTATTTTTCGGGATGAGGGACATTTTGAATATGATAAGTTATACATAGAAAATGGCTGTTTTGCGGAGTCCGGCGGCGGAGAAGTGCTGGACGCGGAAGGCTTGTATGTGCTTCCGGGATTGGTAGACCTTCATCTGCATGGGTGTGCAGGATATGATTTTTCAGATGGTACGCCGGAGGCACTGGATGCTATTGCAGAGTATCAGCTGAAAAATGGTATCACTGCCATCTGCCCAGCAACAATGACGATGCCGCAGGAGGAGTTGGAGGCTGTTTTGGAAAATGCTGCAGTATATGCAGAAACAGCCGGGGCGAAGCTGCTTGGTGTGAATCTAGAGGGACCATTTCTTTCGGAGAAAAGGGCAGGAGCCCAGAAAGAAGAGAGTTTCTGCTTGCCGGATATGGAACTGTTTGCGAGGCTGCAAAAGAAAGCTTCTGGAAAGATTAAGCTGGTGTCCGTTGCACCGGAAAAGCCGGGGGCAATGGAATTTATAGAGAATGCTGCAAAGAAAGTAAGGGTGTCTTTGGGGCATACCGGAGCTGATTATGATACCGCCCGGGAGGCCTTTGCAAGAGGTGCATGTCACGTGACGCATCTTTATAATGCAATGGAGCCCTTTGGACATAGAGCACCGGGAGTGGTGGGAGCAGCCTGCGATGCGGAGAATGTGATGGTGGAGCTGATTGGGGATGGAGAGCATTTACACCCCTCTGTAGTCAGAGCTGCTTTTAAGATGTTCGGTTCCCAGCGTATTATTTTGATTAGTGACAGTATGCGTGCATGCGGACTTACGGATGGAGAATATACTTTAGGTGGCCAGAAGGTTATTGTAAGAGGCAAGAAAGCAATGCTTTCGGATGGAACCATTGCCGGCTCTGTAGCGAATCTGATGGATATGGTAAGAAGTGTGGTTATGATGGGGATTCCGCTGGGTGTGGCAGTGAAATGTGCCAGCAGTAATCCCGCCAAGGCACTAGGGCTTTCAGGGAGAAGAGGGAGCTTAAAGGAGGGAAGAATTGCTGATGCAGTGCTTCTGGATAAAGATTTAAACATTCGCTATATTTTGCAGGAAGGGAGAGTCATTTCATGCGAATGATTGGAAAAGCGGTTCATTACGGAATCGCAGTGGGACCTGTGGTAGTGATAAAGCCATGGGAAGCACAGATTAAGAGATATAAGATTTATAATACTGCATCCGAGCTTATGAGGCTGGAGCAAAGCCTGTATAAAGTAAAGATGCAATTGAAACGATTATATGATAAAGCAGTCCTAGAGGTAGGCGAGGAGGGCGCAGCGATTTTTAATGCGCATATTATGCTTTTGGAGGATGCTGGCTATCTGGATTCTGTTCATAGCATTATTCAGGCAGAGAAGGTGAATGCGGAGTATGCCGTGGCTACCACGGGAACCCATTTTGCCGATATGTTTGCAGAGATGGACGATGATTATATGCAGGAGCGGGGCAAGGATGTGATGGATGTATCCTATCGCGTCATTCGTGCCCTTCAGGGTCAGGAGGAGCTGGATGTATCGGAAATGGAGCCATCCATTATTGTTGCGGATGATTTGACTCCTGGTGAAGTGATGCAGATGGATAAAAAGAAGATTCTGGCACTTGTCACCCTGAGAGGCTCTGCTAATTCCCATACAGCTATTCTGGCAGCCATGATGAATATTCCGGCCATTGTAGGCGCAGAAGTAAATCTGGAGGCGTTGGAAGCAGGAAAGACCGGTATTGTGGATGGTTACGAGGGAAGCTTTGTGACGGATGCTACGGAGGAAGAGCTTGCGCAGGCAAGAGAGAAAATCCGGGTCCAGGAAGAAGAACAGAGCTTTCTACAGTGTATGAAGGGAAAAGAAACGGTAACCAGGACCGGTAGAAAATTAAAGCTTCTTGCCAATATTGGTGGTGTTCAGGATATTTCCTATGCTCTGGAAAATGATGCGGAGGGGATCGGGCTTTTCAGAAGTGAGTTTTTGTATTTGCAGAAGGACAGACTGCCTACCGAGGAGGAGCAGCTTCATGTATATAAGAAGGCTTTGCAGAAGATGGAAGGTAAGCTGGTGACCATCCGTACTCTGGATATTGGTGCGGATAAGCAGGTAGAGTATCTGGAACTGGGGAAGGAAGATAATCCGGCACTGGGATTTAGGGCAATTCGGATTTGTCTTACCAGAAAGGATATTTTTAAGACTCAGCTTCGGGCACTTCTTAGGGCCAGTGTATATGGAGAACTGGCGATTCTGTATCCTATGATTACTTCTGTTTCCGAGGTGGAGCAGATTAAGGCTATCTTGGGAGAAGTGGCGGAAGAGCTTGAGAAGGAAGGACTTCCGTATCGGATTCCCAAGCAGGGAATTATGATTGAGACACCGGCAGCAGTGATGATTAGTGACCAGCTGGCGCAGATGGTGGACTTTTTCAGTATCGGCACCAATGATTTAACACAGTATACACTTGCGTTAGATCGTCAGAATGAGCGGCTGGATGCTTTTTATGATGCACATCATCCGGCAGTTCTTCGTATGATTCGGATGGTGGTGGAGAACGGTCATAAGGCGCACATACCGGTAGGAATCTGTGGAGAGCTGGGGGCGGATATGACGCTTACAGGGCAGTTTCTGAAAATGGGAGTGGATGAGCTTTCAGTATCTCCCGGCAATGTACTTAGGCTGAGAGCCAAGATCAGAGATATTAGTGAGGAGGAAGAAGGTTGAAAAGACGAGATGTAAAGAGAATGCTGGCATATGTAATACCTCTTCTTTTTTGTGTTACATTGGGAGCCTGTGGGCAGGAAGAGCAGGTAAATAAGGAGATTGTTCTGGAGGCTGAGGAAGAAAGTCAGGTTACCTATGAGATGTCACCGGTAGTGAAGGGGGACGTGGCGCAGGTAATGGAGATAAAATGTGTTTATGCCCAGACAGAAGAAATCTGGCTTTCCTTTGCCATTGATAAGGAGGTCATTACCAATGTCTATGTAGAAAAGGGTGACGTTGTTAAAAAGGGCGATAAGCTGGTCAGCGTGGATGTGGAAAATGCCAAAGACAAGGTGGATGAACTGGAGTATCAGCTTGCAGTTACCAAGCTGAATTATCAGCAGCTTTTGGAGACAAAGCAGTTTGACATTGAACAGGCGAATATCGATTTTACCTATACTCAGATGAAAAAAGAGAATGAGGAAGATTTGAAGGAAAACTTGCAGAAAATCGAAGAAAGATATAAAAATGCAGTATTTGATGCAGAAGATGATATTTACATTCAAGAGAGGCGTTTGGAGGAAGCGAAAAATTATGTGGAAAACGGAACCCTTTATGCACCCATAGACGGCATAGTTAACTTCTTAAAGTCGGATTTAGTGAACACTCCCACCGACAAGGGCGTAAACGTTGTCAGCATCTATGATGAAAACAGCTGTTATTTTCGCTCTGGTAATGTAGAGGTAATGCCTTATCTGGATAAGTCCCAGACCTATACCATTGTGTGTGGTCTCGGTAAGTCCATGAGGGAGTATTCTGTAGAGCCGGTTCTGGTGGAAGAGTGGAAGGATAATATCTATTTTAAGCTGTTAGATCAAGATTATGACCCTAATAATATCACCAATGGAACCATTGAGCTTTGTACCGAAGAGAAGCAGAATGTTCTGACGGTGGACAAGGATGCAATTCATACCTCCGGTGAGAATTATTATGTGTATATTCTGGATGAAGAGGGTATTCGTCGTATGCAGTTTGTAGAGCTGGGACTATGGGGATCTGACGTAGTAGAGGTGATTTCCGGTCTGGAAGAAGGCGATTACGTTATTATATAAGACATCATAGAGAGACTTAAGGGTATGGAGAAAGAGGATACAATGAGGTTACATATGTATAGAAAAAAACGCCTTGGGGCAGTACTTGCCGCAGGGCTGTTGTGTTGCATTTCGTTATGTGCCTGCGGGGAAAGCCAGGAAGCAGCAGAGGAAGTAGCGGTAAGAAATGTGGAAATGAATCCTTTGACGGAAGAGCAGACATCTACGGTAGAATACGGTGATGTGATTCGTAGAAGCTTATTTGATGGGGTGATTACTCCCTATGTGGAGGAGCTTGCATTCCCGGAGGATGGTGTTTTTCTGGATTATAAGGTGACTCTGGGAGAGCGTGTAGAAGAGGGGCAGCTTCTTGCCACTACAGATGTGGGAGATGCAAAGGAACAGGTAGAGAACTATCAGGAGCAGATTGATGAACTGACAGCTACCTATAATTATAATATGCAGACGAAGATAAACAGTCAGGATATTGCGGAGATAGAGCTTCAGATGGTACTGGATCAGCTGGAAAGAGAGGATTATCTGTCGGGACAGTATACACAGCTTTGTATTCAGGCAGGGCAGTGGGATAAGCAGATTCGCCAGCTGGATTTAGAGATGAAGCATCTGACGGAGGATTATGAGCTTGCTCTTCCTTACTTGCAGGACAAGCTGAAGGAGTATAAAGCCAAGCTGACAAGTAATCAGATTGTGGCACCCTTTGATGGAGTGGTTACTTCTATGCAGCCACTTTCCTGCGGTGATAAGGTAATCGGCGAGAAAGCATATATTGCCATATCGGATACCACAAAGTACCAGGTAGTGGGAGCTTATGTAAGCCAGAAGGATATGGAGGATGCATTGGGAGTTACAGCATTTATCAATGGTAAAGAGTATCCACTGACTTATGTGCCCATGGACGAGGAAGTGTATTATTCCATTTTAAAAAAGGGAGAGGTTCCCTATTCTACCTATGAGATTGAGCCGTCTGCAGAGATTACCCATGGTATGTTTGCGTTGATTGTTTTAACAGAATCGAAGGTGGAAAATGTACTGAAGGTGCCGGGAATTGCGGTACATCAGGACGGAAGCCGCAAGTACTGTTACATTAAAAACGGTGATGAGAAAGAAAAGGTATATATACAGGTGGGCTTATATGACACCGTAGATTATGAGGTCACAGACGGACTGAAGGAAGGAGATGAGGTATATCTTGACTAGAACATATTACTTGAAAAAAGGACTGCCTCTGATGCTTGCTTTGATGCTGGGGCTTACCGGTTGCAGCAGTGAAAGCTCTCTTTTTACCGATGCGGGAACCGATGTAGTTATTCAGGCGCAGAAAGAAGATTATTTGGATTTAGATGCTTTGGAAGAGGATTCTTCGGATAAGCAGACTTTTAACGGGTATGAAGTACATACGCTGGCGTATGGTGATTTTCAGACAGAATCAGCGGCATTTTCGGCTAGTATTAATGTAATGGAGACTACGGTAGTAAGGGCAGAGTACAGCAGTGGAACCATGCGTTTGGTGCAGCTGGTGGCGGAAAGGTACGGCTTCGTGGAGAAAGGGGACGTGATTGCTACCGTGTCCATGGAGACCAATGAGCTGGATTTGGAAGAGCTGGAGATTAAGCTTGCCAGGGTAAAAGAGCGTTATAACGAGTTTAAAGCAGAGTTTGAAACCTCCCATGAAGAGGCAAGAAAAGAAATCAGTGTATATGAGTTGCCCGGTAAGATTGACCGTATCGAGTTTTATCAGGCAGAGCTGGATTACGCAAGACAAGAGCAAAGCTACTTAAAGCAAATTGAACGCTATGAACAGCAGCTGGAGGAGCAGAAGGAGCTGATGAATATGACAGAGATTCTGGCTCCGGTGGATGGAATTGTGATTGAAATCAGCGCAGAAATGGGAGGAGCTAAGCTGGAAAATGGGGACATGGTTGCTAAGATTATCCCCACGGACCAGATTTATATGGGCTTTGAGGATGCACTTTCTCATTATGCATATGGGAATGAAATGACCTTTATTGTGGGAAGAAACCTGCAGGCGAAGGAATTCTCAGCAAAGGTGGTATCCACCAATGGTAAGGCTCTGGGCAGTGGCTGGTATAAGCAGCTTTCCTATATTGAGGCCAGTGTAGAGCCCTATGCAGTACTGACAGAAGGACCTTTCTATGTAAAGGCAATTACTAATGTCATGAAGGATGTACTGCTGGTGCCTTATGATGCAGTTTCTACAGATAACGGAAAATACTTTGTAACGGTTTTAAATGAGGATGGTACGCTGGAAAAGACCCAGTTCTTATCCGGCGGCAACAATACAGAGTATTATTGGGTATACGATGGCCTGGAGGAAGGTACATCAGTCTTGATTTATAACAACTAACGCGGGGGCCGATAGAATGCTTACTTTGATTTGGCAGAAAACTATGCATAAAAAATGGATGGCACTGTGTCTGCTGATTGGCAATATATTGTTGATTGCAGTAGCAGTAAGCTATCCCATGTACAGAGGCGCATCCTTCCAAAGGATGCTTTGTGATGAATTTGAGGCGTACCGTGACCAGACAGGTGACTGGCCTGCCACCTTTGCGGTGTCTCACAGTAGAACAAAAGGAAAAGACGGAACCAGCTATGAACAGCTTCGTTCCTATGTGGAGCAGTCGGTAACAAAGCTGGATGTTCCCATTTATCGAGAGATTGAGATTCTAAGTACGACAATTTCCGAGATTACGCCGGTTACACCCAGAGATGAGAAAGTGAATCGAAAGGTACGTCTCACCAGTGTGACAGATTTGGAGGATTATATCAATGTATTTGCAGGGCGACTTCCAGAGCCGGGACTGATTGATGGAGAATATGTGGAAGTCATTACCTCGGATATTATTGCGGATAAGATGGATATTCTTCTGGATGAAGTGTATGAATATACCAAGCTGACCTGGCCGAATGGTGACCCCATTAAAATCAAGGTGGTTGGTGTATTTAAGGAACTGAATTCCGCAGATTATTTCTGGGCGAGCAGCTTAGAGGATATGGATAGGGATGTGTTTATGCATACCGAGACCTTCCATGAGCTCTGCATCGGGGAAGAGAATGAAAAAGCTCTTGGTATGAAGAAAACCATCTATGAGCAGATGGATTATGAGAAAATCGAGCCAAGTAGTGTAAAGAGTCTGGTGTATACAACCCAGCAGCTTTTAAGCGGGAGTGGCGGCGATTTGATTATGGAGAATGCCTATGAGGGCATTATTGATAATTATAGTGCCAAGGCGAAAAAGGTAGAGACCTCGCTTATGATTTTGCAGATTCCGGTGCTGGCACTTCTGGTGGCATTTATTTATATGATTTCGTCCCAGATGCTGACCATGGAGCAGAATGAGATTTCGGTAATGAAGAGCCGTGGCGCAGGAAGAGGTCAGATTCTGGGAATGTATCTGATTCAGAGCATTATTTTAAGTGGGGTAGGCGCAGTAATCGGCATCCCTCTGGGAAGAGTGCTTTGTAGCCTGATTGGTACGGCTACGGACTTTATGGTGTTTGCAGGAACACAGGTGCTGGAGCCGAAATTTTCGCAGGATGTGGTGATTTATGCAGCAGGTGCTATTTTACTGACAATTTTACTGACGCTACTGCCGGTAATCGGCTACAGCCGGGTATCCATTGTACATTTGAAGCAGTCCAAGGCGCAGAAGAGTAAGTCCCTTTGGAAAAAGCTGTTTTTAGATTTTATTTGTATTGGTATTTCCCTTTATGGATACTATAATTTCTCAAAAAACCAGGAAAATATGATGCAGCAGGTGCTTATGGGGGAACCCTTAGATCCCCTTCTTTACTTAAGCTCTTCTTTGTTCCTGCTGGGGTGTGGACTTTTGGCGGTAAGAATCCAGCCATGGATTTTGAAATTGATTTTCCTGATTCGGGGCAAACGTATGTCGCCAAGCAGCTATGTGTCCTTTACGGATGCCATTCGTGGCGGTAAGAAGACCGAGTTCATTATGCTTTTTATGGTACTGACGGTGGCTCTGGGTATCCACTCAACTACAGTTGCACGAACCATTGTGGCCAATGCGGAGCATAATGCTTCCTATGTGAATGGTGCAGATCTTGTGCTGAAGGAAGTGTGGCGAATGGGCATGGGGGAAGATGCAGCCTACATAGAGCCGGATTTCGGTAGATATACCGTAATTGAACAGGTGGAGAATGTTACAAAGGTGCTTCGTTACGAGACAGAAATGGTTCGTAACAATAAACAGATGACAATCTTAGGTATCAATACTGGTGAATTTTCCAAGATTGCCAATATGCCGGATGAGCTTTTACCTTATCATTTTTATGACTATCTGAATGTGCTTGCCAGTGATGAGTATGCAGTTCTTTTGTCAGAGAATTTTATGACGAAGCTGGGATATAAGGTAGGGGATGTGTATGAGATTCCTACAGCAGATTCCAAGATTCGCTGTACGATCAAAGGATTCTTTAATTATTGGCCGTCGTATGAACCTACGGTGTATTCTTTGAATGAAGACGGTACAGTAGTGGAGAATGAAAGCTATATGGTGGTTGCTAACTTTGCCATGCTTCAGGCAAGAACAGCTGCAAGACCATATGAAATCTGGATGGATGTAGGGGAATCTACGGATGGTGTATATCAGTTCATTGAGGATAATCCCAAATTGAAATTTATGAAATTCCAGGATTTGGATTTGATTTATGAGGAGCTTAGAACAGACACCTTATTTCAAGGAACCAATGGTATTCTGACTATGAGCTTTATGATTGTTCTTGTACTCTGCGGAGTCGGATATCTGATTTACTTTATTTTATCTATCCGTTCCAGAGAATTACTCTTTGGTGTCCTCAGAGCGATGGGTATGAAGAAGATGGAGATTACC
>F42_Fallow_Deer__coassemble_475_pt1 | contig 12003 bp, 10 predicted proteins | sample F42_Fallow_Deer__metabat2_low_PE_003 | metagenome-assembled genome bin F42_Fallow_Deer
AACCAGCGACACGAGGATTTTCAGTCCTCTGCTCTACCAACTGAGCTATCTGGGCGCATAAACCTGCTGTGGAAGCAATGCTTGGATGTCAATTGAAGCACGTCGAAAGCTTGCTTTCGCAGGGGCTTTAATTGATAGACAAGTTCGTTGACTTGCATTGCACTAATGTCACAACAAAAGCTATTTTACACATGGTCCCTGAAAATGTCAACCTCTTTTTTGATATTTTTGCAAAATCATCGGGGCTAGAACCGTTCTTATGTCTATCCCCTAATTCATTTTTGGACATATAGAAGTAATTTTTTCTCCTGGTGTCCAAAAAATGTATATTTTAAAGCAATCTGTCTTTGTACAGAAGACTTTATTTGTATTCTGTCCGTCTAGCAAGGAATATTTGTTTTTTCGTTCAGAATCTTTCTCTTTTCAGACTTTTCTTGGACATAATTTGAAGAATTCTCTTTCCTATGTCCAAATGGACAAACAGCAGCATTCCAAAACACTACTACAACCAAATATAACCGTTCAGGCAAGCATAACTCCCTACGCAAACTAAGGCTGAACGGTTGCTTCAAAGAATCCCTGACTGTCGTACCACTGCAAAAGCAGTCTCACCACCCGGTTATAGCTGAGCATTCCATCCGACACACCATTCACCTTCAATGTGGTATCAGTAAAGGTATCGGACACCTCATCCACTGTCTCGGTATCAATCAATGCTTTTCCATTGATTCTGTCCCATTCGTCCTGTGTTACATACACATTATCAATTGACACTTGTGTCAATATCTTTTCCTGCTCAAAATACTTCTCGGAATCCCTGCCAATCCCCCTATAAAAGTCGTTATCCAGATAATTCAGCACACTTAAATATCCCGCATACTGGAATGTCACATCCTCAGAACTGATGCAGGCCAAAAAAGCAATAAAATTCGCTTCATCCTCGAAAATATATCCTCTGAGATGTGCCAGCTCGTGGCACATGGTTGCAGGCAGATTCATGATATACATTACATCATTGTAATTTGCCTCCATGGAAAATGGAAAATAATATCCAGTCATATACTGCTGGCTGAAAAAGTCCGATGCCGCTAAAGGTTTCGGTCTGGGATAATACCCATCCAGCTGCTCATAGGTTTTTCCCAGATTCTGCATGGCCTTTATGGCCTCTGCCTTCATATCGCCGTCATATATGATGTCCCCCTGCCCATCCCGCTCCATCATCTGAGAGTAAGCATTACACTGTGTCACCACATGATTACGAACAGCGATTAATTGTTCCAAAGTATATTCTCTTTCCGCAATTTCCTGAGGAAGATACTGCTGGGAAAAAGTAGATGCATGATACAAAATCGTGCAGTTTAAAGTCATCACCAGACACACGCATACCAGTACCCAGGCAAAAAAGCGCAGATACCCTACCATAAATCCACGAAGCCTACGAAGCAGGCAGAGAAGCAACGCCACCGGTAAAAGGCACACGACTACCACTCCTGCCACCAGCATATATTCTCCGATGGAGACGGGGAACAGTCCCGTCACCCTTCCATAGGTATTTACCCAGATCGGAAAAATATGGCTAATATAAAAATCGCAAAAAGCGGTAGAATTCCACGCTGCTACATTCAATACCAGCACCAATCCTACAAGTATGATATACACCCATACACGCTTTTTGCGAAATAAATTTTTCATGCTATTTGTCTGCCTTTTGTATGTTTAGTTTATCCTTTTTCCAGATTCCCATTCGATACAAAATGTATAGAATTACCGCAGAAATACCGTTACTAACCACTACAGAGAACCAGATACTTCTGACCCCCAGCTGCAAAATATCCTGACAAAACCACAGTGTCAGAAAACGGAACACCCAAAGTCTGGTAGCGTCAATGGCCATAGTTACCTCCGTATGACCAGTTCCCTGAAAAAGGCCGGTAGAAGAATTGTACACGCCATTGGTAAAGCACCAGAAGGCCATAATACTGAGGAAATCCGCTGCCATGGCAATCACCTCGGCATCCTCACTGAAAATACTGACAATGGCAGTGGAAATAAAGGATCTAGACAATATCATACCACCTACCAATAAAAATGCAACGGATATGTACATGGCATATTTGTAGCCCTTCTCTGCACGCTCAGGCTGCTTTGCCCCCATATTCTGCCCTACGATGGTGGCTACCGCAGATCCAATACCATTGGTAGGGAGGGTAATCAGGCTATTTACCTTATTACCGATACCATAGGCCGCCATCGCCTGCGTACCGAACGCATACACATTACGACTCATCAAAAGGAAACCAAGCTGCATGGTACTACCACCGATTGCCGTAGGCAGACCAATCCTCAAAATAAGCTTCAGCTTATCCCATGTTACCCGCATAAAACGTGGATGCAGCTTAACAATTCCGCTGCCACGAATGAGCAGAATCAAGGCAACGGACGCTGGAATCGCCTTTGCAAGAAGTGTAGCCAATGCCGCACCAGCCACTCCCATTTCAAAGGTAATCATAAAGAGCGGATCCATCACCATATTAAAGGAGATGCCTATCAGATTCAGAAGCATGGGCTTTACAGTGTCTCCCTGCGCCTGATTTACCGCCGAAAACAGATTCACCGTATAAAGGAACGGCATATCCCAGATAACAATGCAGAGTTAGGTGACACTGTGGGTAAATGTTTCCCCATCTGCCCCCAGCCACTTTACAATCGAAGGGGTGAAAGCAAAGCATATTGCGGCGCATACCAACGCAAAAATCATGGCACAGATAAAAATCTGGTTAGCCATATCCTGGGCATCTTCCTCCTGCTTTGCCCCAATATACTGCGCAAGTAGTACTGCTCCCGCAACGGTAATTCCTGTTCCAAAATTAATAATAATGTTCTGCAACGGAGTCACCAGATTAATGGCTGCCAATTCCTCCGTACCAATCTTTCCCAGCCAATAAGTAACCGTCAGATTGTACATTGTCTGTAGGAAGCTGTTAATCACTACAGGAATGGCAAGTGCTGCAATCGCCTTTAATAAATTTCCATGTAAAATTAATTCGATATTTTTAGAACTTACTTTTTTCATAGCACAAACTTTAGCACAAAAATACAGCGGTATCTACCTAGTTTTTATGATTTCACTGGGTAAAACCGCTGTTTTCTTGTGCTTATTTAGTTTTTATCTTATTCCCACTCCATGTACTCAGTGTAGTCTTTCCAGATGTTACAAATCCAAGTCTTACCCTGATTGAAGACGATTTCATTGCCATCTTCGTCGTAGAAATAGTTGGCACCGCTATCTGTTAAACGGCTCCAGGTTCCCTTGATTACCTTACCTGCGGTAAATACATAGGCATCACCGGTACCATGTACTCCAAATGCCAGATAATCATTGCTATCTCTTATTTCACCGTGGCAAATCTTAAATACAACATTGCTTACAGTAACCTGCTCGCCATTCAGCTCATCCACCTGTGGTTCATCGTACTGATAACGATAGTATAAACCGTCTTCCGGATTGTACTCAAAATATGCACCGGAGTTGCCGTAGCCACCCTTGTTGCCATTCTCTTTACCAGGGTAAATCAGAGTTGCATCCTCATACTCATCATAAGTAACTTCCCAGCCATCATTAGCAAAGGTAAATGCCTGTTCAAAGCTGTCTCTATAATCGGTCTCATAATCATGACGATCTACCGCAGCCTCGTAACCTTCAATAAACATATATCCGGTGTACTCGGTCTTATAGCCCGGACGGGAAATACGTCCAAATGCCTCTGCGGAAGGATTATGAATACCCTTAACTGCTTCACTGATATTATCAATACGATCACTCTTAAGCAAATCCTCTACATAAGGGATTGCAAGCCCCCAGTTACAATAAATTGCATCATAAGCCATTGCTTCGTATACATAGTAGTCACGGCTACTTCTTACAGGACCTACATGATCCAAATCATCATAGTCCTCGATAAAGCACATCAAACGGGTGATACGCCCCTCTACAGGTGCTTCATAAATAATACTTGCACGGGAAATACCATACTGTGGCATTGCAGCTTTATTGTTCGGCATCATAACAGCCATGGAACGGCGGTTTACCACTTCCTCAGCCTTCCATTCACCAGTCAGGTAACTCTGCTTCATGCCATCCACAACTTCTCGTTCTTCGATGGTAGGAGTAGCTGCCTTTTCCTTACCGTCCTCCGTAACTTCACTTGGCTCCCCGGTAGGCTTCTCAATAGATGGCTCGTCAATCCCTACGCTAGGTGCTTCCGTTACGATTGGTTCACTTACTACATCCTGAATAGGTGACTCTACTTCATGACCGCCACATCCACCAAGAATGCAGGCAAGTAATAATGTACTTGCTAACAATTTTACTCTTTTCATTTGAAAGTTCCCTTCATCTCTCTATTTATCCCCATAGGATACTATCCTAAGTTTATCGCATTTATCGTTAATTTTCAACATAAAAAGTTCCCATTGTCACAAATTAACATGGGAACTTTTACTAAAAATTGTTTCCTACACTCTTTGATTTAAAAGCTTCTGCGCCTTCTCTCTTAAAATGTCTTCTTCCTCATCCCCTGATTCATCCAGAGCAATGCTGTGGGCTTTCTTGCCACCATTCTCCTTATCGATGGTTACAAAGGTAATAAATGCCTCAATGGCCGGCTCACCGGTAACGGCATTCTTTGCGGTAACTGCCACAATCATACTACTGCAGCCCGCATATACCACCCTTCCGGTGAAATTCATTACTGTTCCAGGCTTTACCGGCTTAAAAAAGGACATCTCCTGTAGATTTCTCAGCACAATATCGTCTGTATTTCCATGCTCACATGCCGCTGTGGTAAAACCGGACTCCACCACCCACGCCGCCGCACGAGCCGCAAATAAGGTTCCGTGGTGATTTAAATCTTCCTGTTTTACTAAATGTAATGTTTCATACGCTTTCATATCTTTCTCCTAAATACTTCATCCTATTTATTCAAATCGTCCCAATTAACCGCTTCCACTCTTCATAGAGGGTGTCCACATTATATCTGGCATTTAACGGACTGGTGGATGGTAAGCCTACGATTTTAATTCCCGTTTGCGTCTCCACCTTTTTGTCATAAATCTGCTTCGCCTTACTGCCATTTGCATAGATTCGGTCAATCTTGCTTTCTGCTAAGATTGCAGTAAAATCATTTACTACCACATTTTTAATACTGCTGTCTGCGGAGCCTGTGATGTCACATTCATCAATCACATCCCATAATGCAATCCTATTCTTTAGAAGCATCGCTTTCTTCTGCTCTATGGTCTCCGGCGTCTCACTATTGCAAAGCCTCGCCAGCACCTTCCAGAAGCGATTCTGAGGGTGCCCATAAAAGAAACCATCCTCCACACTCTTAATCGAAGGCGCAGTCCCCAGAATCAATATTTTTGATTCTCTATTATATACCGGTGGAAAGGTTTTACTTTTTCTCTCTTCCATAGCATTCCCTTATAAATCCAATTCTTTCAGCTCCATATAACTCTCCTGACTGGTAAGAATACCCGTGCGGATCTCCTCCAGAGAATCATAAGCCATAATCCAAATACTTCCTGACACCTGCGTCAGACCACCATAATACACTCCAGAGGACATACTGAGGGACACCTGCTCTTCATCACGCACCAGCACATCCGAAAAGCATGCCAGCACATAGTAAGTCATGTCTTCATCGTTTGCGGCAAAATGCACCTCAAATACATCATATAATTCATTGGTCTGCTTACCATCCGTAGTTAAAAACAGCTTCACCGGCGTCATCTCTACGAAATATCCTGCCACTTTACTACGGTCCAGATTCAGCTCTAATACGCCCTCTGCCTTTGTATGAATTAACTGCAGAGCCTCCTGCGGAATGTCCGTAAGCTCCGTCAGATACAAGTCCAGTCCTTCTACCACATAGGTTCTGGCAGTCTCTTCCAAGCGGTAGGCTTCACTTGCGGCTTTAATGGTAATGGTTTCGCCTTCCAGCAGGCAGGATCTTTTCGATATGGAATAATCAATAAGGTTATAATCTGCTTCTGTCTGACCCGCTACAGGCTCCAGACGCACTTCTCCACGTCCATCCGTTCCCTCAAAGGTAATATTCACCAGCGAAAAAGGATTCACTTGGGGCTTTGCCATTTGCTGGCTGAAATTCGTCACCACGCCCAGCAGCACCACTGCACCAATCGCAATCAAAGCGGTCAAGAGGCTGCGAAACTTTCTTTTTCTCGCCATCTCAGCCTCAGCTTGCAGCTTTCCCTTATGATATCCATAAGACTGGGACTTCATCCTCTCCCGAAGCTCCGCAATGGTTTCTTTCCTTTCAATCAGCCTACGGTACCCACAATATGCGCACTCCGCTTTTCCTTTTTCCTCATTCAGGGTCATGGCTGCCCCGCATTTAGGGCAAGTCATATCTATCTCTTTCATCCGTTGTTCCTTTCTCCCACACCTTCGTTGTCATAACAGAGACGAGATACGCTTTGCGAATCTCGCTCTGATTAGCGGTCGTCAAATGGCATTCGTGCAAGCACAATGCCATTTTCCTCATCGCCATAACAAAATAGAGGGTCCACAGACCCTCTACACATTGCTATCTTATCGGCTAAGCACTTTCCTTACTGCGGCAATGAGGCGATTCGGCTGAAATGGCTTCACAATAAATTCCTGCGCACCATATTCAATTGCCTTTGCAACCATCTCGTGCTGTCCCAATGCAGAACAGATAATAATCCTCGCATTCGGGTCAATAATCTTAATACGTTTTAATGCTTCGATACCGTTCATATCCGGCATAGTAATATCCAGAACCACTACATCCGGCTTCACCTGTGCATACATCTGCCACGCTTCAATACCGGTCCCAGCCTCTCCTGCAACCGTATATCCTTCCGGCTCCAAAATCTGCCTTATGGTCAATCTCATAAAAGCTGCGTCATCTACTATTAATACACTTGCCATAACGTATTCTCCACCTTTTGTATAATATAGCTTTTGTTAATATGAAATACCTTTATATATTCTAACACAACTTGGAATATAAAAAAAGAGAAATGTTGAACTCAACACCTCTCTTTACTGCCAGTGATCGGACTTGAAGCTTTATTACATTTTACATATCCTTTTTTCGTGCATAATCTCCAATTATAAATGCAAGTGCTGTTACGACCAAAATAAACACAGATAATATATCCCAAACATCCATCGTAGGTTCGCCAATCATTTTTGATAATGTAATATTTATCAAAAATGTGAACGGAATTGCAAACAAGAATGTGATTCCTGTTGCCAACAGTTTTCGTTCCTTAAGGCGATAATACAGACCAAAAATTATCCATAAAAGAACAAGTGTAATGAGTGACATAATCGCACCAACGCTGAATACTTCATTGACGTTTATTAAAATACTTAATATGTACATAAACGGTATAATGAGAATACTAATGAAAACCATCGAAACCAAAATACCTCTTTTCCCCAACAATATCACCGGAAAAGATGCTATCCATGTGATCAAAATAGAACGAAGTGTAATAAGTGACCATGTTAGTGTTCCCGAAATAGCAACATCACATATACAACATACCAGAATACCAATAACCATAGTAACTGTATATACTATTGATATTACAGTATTTTTATTCATATTATTCTCATCTTTTCTTTTTAATTCAATAAGATTTTCGCTGGCTTTTTCATCATAATTATCCATTTCTATCCTCTCCCCACTTAATAATTCATTGACCGAAACATCTAAGATTTTGCAGAGTTCTAACATAATAGATGAATCAGGCATACTTTTTCCTGTCTCCCATTTAGAAACAGCTCTATCGGTAATGTTTAACTTTTCTGCTAATTGTGCTTGTGTCAATCCTTTTTCTTTTCTGCAACTAGCAATAAACTTCCCTGTATCAATTTGATTCATTACCATATGCCTCCTTTCACGCTATACTTTACGATTCTTATCAGCTCTTGTACACGAACCAGTGGTAGAATTATCAAACTCAACCATTGGTTGGGAGAGGTTGTTGGGTTTGGTGAATATACCTATGCCCATCTTCTTTGTCCCTTTATTGGATTATGCACTATCTAAGGCGTGTAACGCCCACAATCGATACCGCCGCAATAATGACTTCGGCACTATCTTAAAGTACTCTGCGTATCGTACATACATTTTCCACCGTATAAAAAAATAGAGAAAACATTGATTTTATCAGTGCTTTCTCTACTCTTTAGATACTGCTGGTAATCGGACTTGAACCGATACGGGGTTGCCCCCGAGGGATTTTAAGTCCCTTGCGTCTGCCTATTCCGCCACACCAGCGGATGGATGGAGGTGGATTCGAACCACCGAAGCAATTTGCAGCAGATTTACAGTCTGTCCCCTTTGGCCACTCGGGAATCCATCCATGCAGGAACTATGTCCTAACAAATTGGAATTGTATCATATGTGTACACATTTTGCAAGACATTATTTCCTGTTTTTTTACAAAAATTATTGTTTTGGAAATTTCAATACCACTGCACTTGTAGGCGGCAGGGTAATAGTTATCTTACCCGCCTTTACCGGATATTCCACAGGCTCTGTAGAGTAACCGTAGTCCGCAGTCTCCATCAAGCGCACCATGACACCTTCTCTGGGCACACCCACTTCCCAGACGGTCACATCCTTTGTCAGTGGGTGACTATTGTTGTTAAAAAGCACCACACACTGTTCATTTTTATTAAAACGTCCGTAAGCAATGTAATTGTAGCCTGCATCCACGAATTTAATGGAACCGGTTTTAAATGACGGATTCTCCTTATGAATGCGGATGATTTCCTTGTGGAAATTAATCAGCTCATAATCTTCGTTGCCCCAAGGATAGGTTCGGCGGTTATCCGGGTCCGTAAATCCGCATACACCGGCTTCATCGCCATAATAAATCGTAGGTGCCCCGACCCAGGTCATCTGCATCACTACCGCTTCCCTAAACACAGCTTTATTCACACCATGATTTGCCGCCTCAGGTCCCAGGGTGGCGGTTCGGCCTACCTTATGGTTGGTGCGGGTCAGAAACCTTGAATGATCGTGATTAGAAAGCTCATTCATGGCTACCTGCCAGCTGGGCATGGCAAAATTGGAATTATGATGTCTCATGGCACCCCAGAAGCTCTCTGCATTACCAAGCAAATCCTCTCGATAGTCATCGCTATGCTTCTGCATACCGGTTAAAAACCATGTCACCGGCTCCATAAAAGCATCGTAGTTCATTACGGTATCCCACTCGTTACCCTGCAGCCAGTCTCTGGTACTTCCATAGTGCTCTGCCAGAATAATCGCTTCTGGATTGGCTTCCTTTACTACCTTACGGAATTCCTGCCAGAACTTATGGTTATATTCTGCTGAATGTCCAAGGTCTGCTGCCACGTCCAGTCTCCAACCATCCGCATTGTATGGTGGCGATACCCACTTTGCAGCAATCTTAAGTACATAATCATGAAGCTCCTTAGAGCCCTCATAATTCAGCTTCGGTAAGGTATCATGTCCCCACCAGCCATCGTAGCAGTGGTTATAGGGCCACTGACCACCATGGAACGCAAAATACTCATGATAAGGGCTGTCTGCCGCCACATAAGCACCTTTTGCATATCCGGGTGCATTTTCATAAATGCGCTCTTTATCCAGCCATTTATTAAAGGAACCGCAATGATTGAACACACCGTCCAGAATCACACGGATGCCTCTCTTGTGCGCCTCCTCCACAAGCTTGATAAACAGCTCATTGGAAGCTTCCAGATTAGCTTTGTTGGTCACACGGTTAATATATTTGGCGGCATGACTGTTGTCCCTATCATAATCCGGCAGCACATCACCACTCTCGTCTACAATCTTTCCCACATGCGGGTCGATATAGTCATAATCCTGAATATCATACTTGTGGTTGGAAGGGGACACAAACAATGGATTAAAATAAATAACATCTATCCCCAAATCCTGTAGATAATCCAGCTTATCCAGCACACCCTGCAGGTCGCCGCCATAGAATTCACGTACATCCATCTGCGCCGGATAGCGTCCCCAATCCTCTACGCGATGCACATGGTCACCGATATAAGAATACTCATTGGTCAGCACATCATTGGAGGGATCTCCGTTACAGAAGCGATCCACGTATATCTGGTACATAACAGCACCCTTCGCCCACCCCGGGGTCTTAAAGCCGGGAATAATCACAAAATCATAATATTCGTTGGCATCTCTTACCAGTCCACGCACATCATATACCGCAGAAATTCTCCCGGTCTGCACTACAAAATGATAAGATACCTTTTCATCCTTTATTCTCAAATTGTAGGTATAATAATCAAAGCTCTCGTCATCCGAGGTCTTTGCCATATCATAACGCTTACCTTTATATACAAAGAAAACTCTATCAATATTATTTCGGGCAGTACGAAACTTCAGGGTCACAGTAGAAAATGGCTCCGGTTCTGCCGGCGTCACATAATTCTCTGTCGTATCCGCAAATAATCCCTTGGGATTGAAGATTGGTCGCATGGATGCAATATATAGTTGGCTGTGCACAAGTCTACGCAAATGATCTGTATCCATATTGGCCATCCTTTCTTTATTTAAACACTATTCAGAGTCCATTCGCAAAACCGCAAGACTCTGAATAGTTACATTGTACCCATATTTCCAAAGAAACACAATAGAAAGCACTTTCAAAATTAGAAAAGGGCAGTAAAAAAGACAGCCGGGATAGCTGTCCTTTTTAGAGAAGGTATTTCTTTCTTATGGGGTATAGCAAAAAACTATATAATGTATTGGGGGGGTTACAAGAAGTATAATACACTAGTCATCCCTTTTTGACTATCCCCAAATTTCACAAATATTACAAAATCAGCATTGTGTTTTTGTACACTTTTAACATAAAATCCTTGGTGATTTTCACCAAGGATTTCAATTTAGTACTTATGACTCAAACAGTGCTTCAAATTCTTCCTGTCCGATTTTCTCTTTTTCTAATAAAAGCTGTGCACAGGATTCCAGTACATTTTTATGCTCCAGAATGATATCCTTTGCCTTCTTGTAGCAATCGTCTACAATAGCCTTCACTTCCTGGTCAATCTGACCGGAAATCATCTCACTGTGTCCCTTTGCATGAGCCAGGTCACGTCCGATAAATACCTCATCGTCATCGTCATCATAGCAGATGACACCGATATTCTCCGACATACCATATCTGGTGACCATACGCTTTGCCACCTTGGTAGCCTTCTTAATATCGCTGGAAGCACCTGTGGTAATATCGCCGAAAATAAGCTCCTCCGCAATACGTCCACCCAGTGAAACCATAATCTCCTGCAGCATCTTGCCCTTGGTCAGGAACATTTCATCCTTCTCCGGGAGAGGCATGGTATAACCGGCAGCACCTGCTCCGGTAGGGATGATGGATACGGTATGCACCGGCCCCACATCGGGAAGCACGTGGAATAGAATCGCATGTCCTGCCTCATGGTATGCGGTAATCTTCTTCTCCTTTTCCGCAACAATACGGCTCTTTTTCTCCGTACCGATACCCACCTTAATAAAGGACTTCTCAATATCCTCCTGTTTTACAAAGACGCGGTTATCCTTAGCTGCACGGATTGCAGCTTCATTTAACAAATTCTCTAAATCTGCACCGGTAAAGCCTGCTGTGGTCTGGGCAACCTTCTTAAGATCCACATCCTCTGCAAGAGGCTTATTCTTAGCATGTACACGTAAAATCTCTTCTCTGCCGCCGATATCCGGGGAACCTACATACACCTTACGGTCAAAACGTCCCGGACGAAGAATGGCTGGGTCTAAAATATCTACACGATTGGTCGCTGCCATAACGATGATTCCTTCGTTCACACCGAAACCGTCCATCTCTACAAGAAGCTGGTTCAAGGTCTGCTCTCTTTCATCGTGGCCGCCACCCATACCGGTACCTCGGCGTCTTGCTACCGCATCAATC
>F42_Fallow_Deer__coassemble_477_pt1 | contig 11953 bp, 10 predicted proteins | sample F42_Fallow_Deer__metabat2_low_PE_003 | metagenome-assembled genome bin F42_Fallow_Deer
GCATTGGGTGCCCACACTGCAAAGAAGGATCCCTCTTTTCCATCCTCCCCAGAAAGATGCGCACCTAACTTTTTATAAATATCATAATGGGTACCTTCCGCAAACAGATATTCATCTGCCTGAGAAATCGATACCTGCTGACGAACATTTGTTGTAACCTGTTTCCTTTTCGCCATAATGGCTTACCTCCATAGATTTATGCAAAATCCTTCTCTCTCAAAATAATCATATCTTCTTCGTCATAACGCTTTCCAAGAAGAATATCAAAGAAATGGGTGAGATTCTTGCGATTTGCATGGTGAATTGCCTCGTCCATCATTTCCTTGACCTCCAGCACAGTTACCACGTGGTCACTGGTCTGTAACTCATCAATTTTCTTATGAAGAGCCAGCACTCCGAACTCATCAATGGAGTACTCCATCTCACGGGCATATTTCTTGGCAAAGGTAACTAATGCCTCGTCACTTAATGCATCCACATCCATACGTGCTGTAAAGCAGCTTGTATACTGAGGATACTTCACCAAAAACTTATTCATTGCCTTTTTAGTATCTTCCATGATAACCAGAATCCCAAGATGCTCCTGCTGAAGTGCTTTATATAACTCTTCTGCGGATTTTTCCGACATCTCTGTCGCTTTCCGGATAATCAGAGCTCCATTTGCGAAATCCTTGGTAAGCTTCATCATGTCCTGCTTTTCTAAGGACTGACCGGAAATCTTCGCCGTTTTTCCAGAGAAGTTGTCATCGGATGCCTGCACATCCCTGACAATATTCTTTGCCAAGCCAAGGGTATTCACACCTTCCGGCCCTGTTACAATTACGTTGCCGGTGTAAGCCGCCATACTGATACCATCCAGCACACGGGTCAACTGCTCTCTGGAAGAACGTCCCTGAATATAAGGCGCAAAGAGCTCCTTCTCCTCTCTGGTAAGAGCCCGTACAGCAGGCTTCTCCGGTGCGGTCACTTCCTTTATAGGCTCTGGCTGCACTTCTTCCTCTTTCACAGGCTCGGCTTGCTTTTCTACCGCTTCAGGCTCCTGATATTCCGGGATTTCCTCCCGCTCCGCTTCCACAATCTCTTCCAGCTCTTCTACTTCGCTATCGCTTCCGTCAGAAATCTCTGCACCAAGCTCCTCCACAGGTGCTTCGGAAGATAATTCCTCCGGCGTATCTTCAACCAGAGGTTTCGATTCTTCCGGGACCTCCACATCCTCTTCTACTTCCAAAGCCTCTTCTACCACCTGAGAGGCAGGCTCTGCCGGCTTACTGGTAAGAGTTTCTTCATATACCTCCTCCGGGATTGCTTCCATAGCAATCTCGCCATAATCTTCATCAGACTCTATATCACTGAGCTTCATTACTGCAGGAGCTGCCACCTTATCTGCTTCCAGCTGCTCCAGCAGACTGTCGCGCATCTTTGCTTCATACTCCGTAAACATAGGACCAGTTCTCTGCAAAACTCTCTGACGAACCTCTGCTTCGCGCTTTTCCTTGTTCTCATTCTTCATGCGCTCCCACTCAGCCAGAATATCTTCAATACTCATCTGACCGGTAATCTGCTTCTCCACTGCCTCTTCTTTGGGCATTACCAGACGAATCTGACCGTCAGATTCCATGGAAAGTACATCTGCCAGCTCCTTGGGGGGCTCAACAGTGTTCTGTCTTGCCTTTCGCATATCCTCCATCACAGTCTTTGCGGTGGTATCTGCTTCCGGTTCCGGCTCTGTCACAGCCTCAGTAATGGTCTCTGTTTCCGGCTCTTCCACTGCCGCATCCTGGGCAATAACCTCTGCTGCCGGCTCTTCGCTGGCCTGCCAGGGAATCTCTTCTACCGAATTCACCTTCATTTCACTGGTCTCACCGAAAAATACCTCGGTCTCCACCTCCGGCTCTGTCACAGCTTCTTCCTGCTGAGCTAGTGCAGCTTCTACTTCCTCAGCCTCCATCTGGGCAGTCTCCTGAAGCATCGGTGCGATAATGGACTGTGTAATGGTCTGTCCCGCATCCTGAGGTGCATTCAGCACCTCCTTCAACCCTTCTGCCAGCTCCTTCTGCAGATTGATGGTATTGTATTCTCCCACATCCATGGTTTTCACATGGATTTCATCTTCCATAGCTACTGGTGCTTCTACCGCTTCTACAGTCTGCTCTTCTACAGCCGCCTCTACAGGTGCCTCCACCTGCTCTTCTACTACTGTAAAGCGAGCATCGTACTTCGCCTGCTGATCCGGCGTAAGCGGCTGATGAAGCATCTTTAAATCAAGGGCCTTATCTACATACTTGCCTTCTCCAAACCATAAAATCAACTCATCACACTCTGCCACACATGCCGTTGCCATTCCGGCTCTATGATACAGCTTCGCTAACTCAAAGGCCCATTTTTCCCGGTAGTCCTCCTTCTTCATCTTCTCCAGAACTGCAATACGCTCTTCCAGACTCACTTCCTGAGCCTCATACAGCTTGTACTGCAAAATATAACGTCCCGTATCATTGGGCGCAATCTGGATAAACTCTTTATAATATTCCACCGCCAACAGGATATCCCCCATCTTAATGGAAAGCTCACAAAGGGAAAAAACAATGGTTCTTCCGCCGGGATGTCTTCCATACGCCAGAAGGAGTAAATCTCTGCTGTCCTCCAGACGACGGTTAATTTTATATAAATCGCTGATGGTGCAAAGCATCATCACGCTCTTGACTCTTCGCCAATCAATCTCATCTGCAATTTCCATAGCGGACTGATAATCGCCTTCTGCGATCAAGGATTTAATTGCATCTGCTTTTATTCTGTATTCGTACTTATCCAAGGTTACATCTCCCTTATCTATCTCTAACTGTTCACCGTGCACTTACAAATCTGGGCATAAATTCCCACTTTTTATCTTCTTAAGTTTAACATAGTAGATATGCTATGTCAAAATGTAATCGCACAAAAACTACAAGATATAGTATTTTTCGTATATTCAGCATACAAAAAAAGGTAGATTTCTTAAGATTACATGGTTTTATGGTTACAACAATGCTATAATCAGATAAGGTAAACAAAATCTCCCCAAAATGTTGCAAGGAGCCGTCACGGAATGAATACAACGATAAGAGTTATGACAGAAAACGATAAAGAAAGCGTTATGGAAATGATGCGTGTATTCTACGCATCTCCGGCAGTGCTCAGCAATGGCTCTGAAGAAATTTTTCAAAATGATATAGAAAACTGTGTGAAGGATTGTCCCTTTTTAGAGGGATATATTTTTGAATATAACGAAGATATACAAGGATACGCAATGGTCGCCAAAAGCTTCTCCACAGAATTCGGCAAGCCCTGCATCTGGATTGAAGATTTGTACATCAAAGACGAATATCGCGGTCTGGGAATCGGCAGTCAGTTCTTTGCATATATTGAGGAAAAATATACCGATGTGGTATTCCGCTTGGAAGCGGAAGAAGAAAATGAACGGGCAGTACATGTTTACAGGAAATGTGGCTATGAAGTACTTCCCTATCTGGAGATGAAGAAGATGTGGCGTCCTACATGAAGCATGACGAGACAAGAAAAAATTTAATGGTAAATGCGGTGCAGATGAATACAGAATTGCTCTGGCGAAGGAATTTTTTTACAGAGACCCCGGTGCAAGCAAAAACACATAGATTTTGAACATTAAATGCAAAGTATCCTGGAGGAGTTAAGGTACAAAAGGAGATGCTTGAAAAAGAGGGACATACCATAAAGCTTCCCCTTTTTCTATAAAATGTGTTAGATGGCTTAAACAGATGTAGAAAACCCTTGATGGTGTTATATTTACAGCAATAACATTTAAAATGACTTGGAGATGACAGCATGACAGAAAAAACGTTTGACACGGCATCAGGAACAATACATTATTGGATTCATGTTCTGGATGCCAAGAAAGTAACATTAGTTTTTCTTCCCGGTTTAACGGCAGACCATAGGTTATTTGATAAGCAAATTGAATATTTTGGTAATAAATATAATGTATTTGTTTGGGATGCACCGGCGCATGCCGCTTCCTGGCCCTTTAAATTTGATTTTAGTTTGATGGATAAAGCAATATGGCTTAACCAGATTCTCCAAAAGGAAAGTATCGACAATCCAATAATCATTGGACAATCAATGGGCGGTTATGTAGGACAGGCATATGCAGAATTATATCCGGAAAAGCTAAAAGGCTTTGTGTCCGTTGATTCCGCACCACTACAAAGAAAATATGTTACAGGCATAGAATTATGGCTATTAAAAAGGATGGAACCGGTGTACTATTATTACCCTTGGAAATCCCTTCTTAAGACCGGAACAAATGGAGTTGCAATGTCCGAATATGGCAGAAAACTGATGCACGACATCATGATGGTATATGACGGAGATAAAAAGAGATATTCCCAAATCTCAGGACATGGCTTTAGAATTCTGGCAGAAGCAATGGAGCAGGATTTGCCATATGAAATAAACTGTCCTGCGCTTCTGATATGCGGCGAAAAAGACAAAGCCGGTTCCTGTATCAGATATAATAAAGCATGGCACAAAAATACCAATATCCCTCTTGCATGGATTAAGGATGCCGGACATAATTCAAATACGGATCAACCGGAGCAAATCAATCAACTGATTGAATCCGTAATAGCAAAAGTACAACAATAAATATCTTTAAAATGGATCTGCTGCAAATGTATATTATTTGCAGCGGGTCCATTTTACATATCCTCAACTCTCTATACTATCTCAGCACATTGCTCAGCTCTGCAAACTGCTCCAGAGTCAGTGCTTCGCCACGGATGGTAGGCGACCATCCCAGCCTCTCTAAGGCTTCCGTCACCTGCTCCTTGCTAAGACCCAGCTCCGGTGCATTGGTAAGTCCATTCACCAAAGTCTTCCTACGCTGGTTAAAGGATGCGCGGATAAGAGCAAACATATACTTCTCATCATTTACCTGCACCGGTGGCGCATCGTATCTGGTCAGGCGAATCACAGCACTGCCCACATTGGGACGGGGCATAAAGCAGTTCGGCGGTACATTGGCTACGATTTCCGGCTTGGCATAATACTGCACTGCCAGAGAAAGTGCACCGTAATCCTTGGTTCCGGGGCCTACCTGCATACGATCTGCCACCTCCTTCTGCACCATGATGGTGATGCTCTGGAGAGGTACATGACTCTCAAAAAGTCCCATGATAATGGGCGTGGTAATATAATAAGGCAGGTTTGCCACTACTTTAATGGGCTTTCCTGCATTTTTCTCTTCTACGATTTTATTGATATCCACCTTTAAGATATCATCATTAATCACGGTTACATTGTCGTATTCCGATAAAGTATCCTCCAGAATCGGAATCAGATTCTTATCGATTTCCACCGCCACCACTTCTCTGGCATTCTCCGCCAGATACTGGGTCATGGTACCGATACCGGGACCGATTTCTAAGATACAGTCCTCCTTCGTTATCTCCGCAGACTCCATGATACGATCCAGTACTCTGGTATCAATCAGAAAGTTCTGACCGAACTTCTTCTGAAAGTTAAAATTATATTTCTGCAAAACTGCAATGGTATTTTGTGGAATTCCTAAATTCGCCATAAATCACAGTTCCTTTCTAATACACAAATTGTTCTAAGAAGCCGTCACATCCGTACATCACCAATACATCAAACTGATTGTAAATATCACAATCCTTCATATAATCCTTCAAATCTCTGGTAAAATACCGAAGATCCACAGCGTAGATTTTCTCATAATGAGGTGCCAGAAGCGGAAGCACCACATTGGCATTAGAATCCTTCAGTACAAATAAGGCTTTTCCGTTCTTAAATCCGGTTTCAATCACTGTAGTTCCATGGTCACCATCCAAAAAGTAAGCATAGGGGTCTTCCGAAGAAAGTCTCTCCTCTGACACATAAGAAGCAGCCAGTTTTTCATTATCATAGTTTACAGTTATTTGCTGACTGAGTACATGAGGAAATACAGTAATATTCTCTTTCACATCACTTTTCACGCCAACAGCAGCAACCATATCACCGGTAAAATCGCTCTTCACCGTCTCCAGCTTGTCCAGCTGATACCAAAACGGGAAGGAAGCACAGGTCTTGGCCCACTCCCGGTAGATATAATATGCTCCTACCGAAGTGATACGGCTGTCCGTCTTAAAATATACCCCCTCCTGCACATGCTCCACAAATGCAGGGAATACGTCAATCACATGGTCGTCTCCCACAGCATCCTCTACCGCAGTAACCAGATTGCGCTCCTGCAGATACGGAGCCTGCCATGGGAGATATTCCGTCAGAATATTATCCGCTGTAGGAATCAGAATTATCTGTGTCCGGGGATAATCCTGCACCAGCTCACTAATCATCAGAAGCTTTTCCTCGTGAAGGGATGCGGGATAAGTCTGGGGCAGATGCTGCTCAATATAATAGTCATCCTTCGCCAGATAGACCCCATTTACTTCCTTTACATTCAGAAAAAAGTCCAAATGCGTCGTAATCTGCATCAGCTTGTCCCGGCCAATATCATGTTTTACAAAATCAAACACTGCAAATACCACAAAAATTCCAGCAAGAAAAATAATGGTACCTACTGCATTTTTCTTTTTGTTAAGAATCATACACTTTCCTCAATTAATATCCCTTCGCCATATACGCAAGGGTCACAATAAATAACAACGCTGGAAGCAGCTTCTCCAGCACACGAAGCAGGGACATTCCCAGTCCGTTTTCAGAATTCCTGAGCCGCCACGCAATATTATGAGCCCACGGCATTGCTGAAACTATTGCAATAATCATCAAAATCACCTGGCTCTTTAAAGAGAACAACGCCATACAGTCTACAAGACCCACACCCTTGACACCGAAAAGCACCAAAAAATAATCCCATGACTGCTGAATATTGTCTGCCGCAAAGAATGTCAGGCTGAAAAGGATAATCACCCATGTATAGACTCTCTTGATTATCCTTGGCAGCTTCTCCAAAAGCTTTCCCAAAAAACTGCTTTCCACTACCATCCAGAAGAAGAACCACATTCCCCACGCATAATAGTGATAAGCCACACCATACCAGGCTCCGGTTAAGAACCAGGTAACGGCCATATTAATCCATTTGTGCAAAATATTGCTTCCCGACCCACCAAGAGGTGTATACACATACTCTTTAAACCACTTAATCAGGGAAATGTGCCATCTCCGCCAGAAATCCTTTATGCTGGTGGCAAGCAATGGATAGTTGAAATTTTCTTTCAGGGAAAATCCCATCATCTGTCCCAGACCTATGGCCATATCGGAATAGCCCGAAAAATCAAAATATATCTTAAATCCAAAGGATGCAAATCCAAGCCATGCCGTAAGAGTACTTAAATCCTCCGGATTTGCTACGGATACCGTATTCCAAAAAACACATATACTGTTTGCCAATATCACTTTTTTGGCAAGACCCACAATAAACCGGATTAATCCATTCTTTACCTTTTCTGGGTCAACCTTACGGAGGGAAAGCTGCTCTTCTATATCCCTATAGCAAACTACCGGCCCCAGATTCATCTGTGGGAACATGGATATATATACACCCAGCTTCACAAAATTCTTCTGTGGCTGAACCGCTCCGCGGTACACTTCGGAAAGATAACTGACAGACTGTAGGCAATATATCAGGGTTCCTGCAGGAATCACCCAGCTTGTCTGATGGGAGAGCGAAATAAACGAAAGGTTCAGGACTACTCCCGGCATAAAAAGCAGAAATTTCTCCCAGCGTTTCTGGCATATACCCATGAGCAGTGCCAATGCATAATCAAATGTAATGGCCGCCAAAAGCATGGCAAGACGGGTTTTGTCTCCCCATGCATAAAAAACAAGCTCCCCAAAAAGAGGACAAGGTTCTTCACCTTCTCCGGAGCCACAAAATACAAAATCATGAAAATAGGTAAAAATCGAAATATAAATCCAAAGGAAGCAAAATCCATGGCGTGCTTCTCCTATTGTCCATTTTGAAGTAAGTATATCATAAAACATTTCTAAGAAAAAGATGACATTCTTCTCAAATTCATGTATCATAAAGTCATGCGTTTTTATTCAAATATGGACACAAGCTCGCTTGAATGGATATATTTGAATAAAAACATTTGGCGTATGCCAAAGATGAGCAAAAGCAAAGTCGCATAGTGACGATTTTGTGAATGACTTTATGAATCAGAATATGAGCAAAGGATTATACTATGAGTATTTTAAATGTGGAACACTTAACCCATGGCTTTGGCGACAGAGCCATTTTTAATGATGTATCCTTCCGCCTTTTAAAAGGTGAGCACATCGGCTTAATCGGTGCAAACGGTGAAGGTAAATCTACTTTCATGAATATTATTACCGGAAAGCTGATGCCTGATGAAGGCAAAATCGAATGGGCCAAGAATGTACGTGTTGGTTACTTAGACCAGCACACTGTACTTCAACAGGGCATGACCATCCGGGACGTACTGGCATCAGCCTTTGATTTCCTTTTCGAGATGGAAACCCAGATGAACGAGCTCTGCGACAAGATGGGCGAGGCTGCCCCGGATGAGCTGGAAGTGATGATGGAAGAATTCGGAACCATTCAGGAGCTCCTCACCCAGCACGATTTCTATATGATTGATTCCAAGGTGGAGGAAGTAGGACGTGCGCTGGGACTTTCTGATATCGGTCTTGACCGTGATGTTACGGAGCTTTCCGGCGGACAGCGTACCAAGGTACTTCTTGGCAAGCTCCTTTTGGAAAAGCCCGACATCTTACTTCTGGACGAGCCCACCAACTACCTTGATGTAGAGCATATTGAATGGTTAAAGAGATATCTGAACGATTATGAGAATGCCTTTATCCTAATCAGCCACGACATCCCCTTCTTAAACAGCGTCATCAACCTGATTTATCACATGGACAATCAGCTTCTTACCAGATATGTGGGCGATTATGACAAATTCCAGGAAGTATACGCCATGAAGAAGGCGCAGCTGGAGGCAGCTTATAATAAGCAGCAGAAGGAAATTGCAGATTTAAAGGACTTCGTTGCCCGCAACAAGGCTCGCGTAGCTACCAGAAACATGGCCATGTCCCGCCAGAAAAAGCTGGACAAGATGGAAATGATTGAGCTGGCAAATGAAAGACCAAAGCCGGAATTTAACTTTAAGGAAGGCCGTACCGCCGGAAAATACATTTTCCAGACCAAGGATCTGGTCATCGGATATAATGAACCACTTTCCAAGCCATTAAATCTGGAGATGGAACGTGGTCAGAAAATTGTCTTAGTCGGTGCCAACGGTATCGGTAAGACCACTCTTTTAAAAAGTATTTTAGGTTTAATCAAGCCTTTGGAGGGTAAGGTAGAGCAGGGGGATTACCTGCATATCGGCTACTTTGAGCAGGAAATGAGTCAGGATGTGAATACTACCTGTATCGAGGAAATCTGGAACGAGTTTCCAAGCTTTACCCAGTATGAGGTGCGCTCCGCCCTTGCAAAGTGCGGTCTCACCACCAAGCATATCGAAAGTAAGGTAAAGGTACTGTCCGGTGGAGAACAGGCGAAGGTTCGTCTGTGTAAATTAATCAACAGAGAGACCAACATCCTCCTTCTGGACGAGCCAACCAACCACTTAGACGTAGATGCCAAAGCAGAATTAAAGCGCGCACTTCAGGCATATAAGGGAAGCATCCTCATGGTATGCCACGAGCCAGAATTCTACGAAGGACTTGCCACCGACGTCTGGGATTGTACCAAGTGGACGACCAAAGTATTCTAAAATCTTAATTGACAATTTAAAAATTGTATGTTTTAATAAATTCAACTTGAGGGAGTAGGTGCCGTATATGTACGGGGCTTATCAACACACTGATTGTAAAATCTGGTTTGTCTTAAATACCGAGACTTGAGCACAGCATTGCTGTGCCCTGGTCTCTTTTTATTTTGGGTACAGTGATGTATCCATTTTTTTATTTAAGGAGGAACTGTTATGTTTATTACACTCAGAAATGCCACGAAAAAGTATGGGGAAGGAGAATCTCTAGTCTATGCTCTGGATGGTGCTAACATGGAAATTGAGAAAGGCGAGATATGTGTAATACTAGGGCCTTCCGGTTCCGGTAAATCCACCCTGCTCAATATGCTTGGCGGACTGGATCATCTGGATGAAGGAGAAATTATCGTCGATGGCAGAAATCTTTCCGGCTATAAAAATAATATGCTTACTGACTATCGCAAAGAGGACGTAGGATTTGTTTTTCAGTTTTATAATCTGATTCCAGACTTAACCGTAACAGAGAATATCGAAGTGGTATCTGATATTTCCAAAAATCCCTTAGATATCGATGAAGTACTGACAGCCATGGGAATTGAAAAGTACCGTAATCGTTTCCCAAGGGAGCTTTCCGGCGGACAGCGGCAGCGAGTAGCCATTGCCCGGGCAATATTAACTGTATGACGTGACCGTGGGGGATGATAATACAGAAAACGACCAAGTGATTATATCCGAAGGCTACGCAGTCTATCAGCAGATATCTGTAAATGATGAAATTAAGATTGGTGAAAAGACATACAAAGTAACTGGATTTTTTCAACGACCGGACTATTTATATATGCTGCAAAATGAAAACGATTCCTATAAAAATGTATCTATCTTCTTTCTTGCTTATGTCACTGACGAAGAATTTGAGCAATTAGAATCTGATAATTGCATCTAATGGAAACTCCGACCAGGGAAAAAAGAGCTATAAGCATATATTGGCGAAAAGAAAAATATCTTTCCGCATCAAGTATGCACTGCGCTCTTTAATGGGGAACCCCTCCCGCACCTTTGTCGTATTTCTGGGTATTTTCCTTGGAAACTTTATCGCCCTTCTGGGATATAGTTTTCTTGGCACCATGGAATATACAAAGCAGAATCTTGTAGACGGAATGGGCAGCTACAATTATCAATATGTACTGAATGAATTGATTACAGAAAACAATTACGGCGGAGAGACTTTAATCATGTCCTCGCTGGAAAATGAAAGTGGAAAACAGTTTACCCTCATTGGAACCTCCACCTCTAATCCTTATTTAGACTTCAAGGATACACAAGGAAAAGACATTACTATTGAAGATGGCTTTTATATTACCAATGTGATATCCACTTTGCAGGGAATTCAGGCGGGTGACACAATGACTCTCAGCAATCCACTTACCATGGAAGAATACCGGATTACCGTTGTCGGCATAATCGATGATAATATGCAATTTTTACCGGCAAGGAAAAAGCCTCATCCATTCTGGGAATAGATGAGGCCGCCAGCAATGTTATCATGAGCGATAAGCTGCTGAATATCCCTGATTCCAAAGTGATCCAGACCATTAAGAAGACGGATGCCAAAGAGCAATTTCAAAACATGTCCGATCGAAAGAATTTCATGATATATTTCTTAATCGGAATTGGTGCCATTATCTGTGTCGCATCCATTTATGTGGCTGTAAATATGCTGGTAACGGAGAATCGTTCAAACATATCTATGCTGAAGGTATTGGGCTATAAGGAGCAGCAGATTAATCAAATAATATTAAGGGTAAATCATATTTTACTGCCCATAGGAATATTGGTCAGCATTCCCCTGGTATTTGCCTCCACAAATATGTTTCTGGCTTGGCTGGCAGAATTTATAGGTGTTTTACCCCAAGCCTATATTGCACCGAAGAGCTTTATTTATACGACCATCCTTTCCTGTTGTAGCTACTTCGGCTCTCTGCTTCTAGTAAGACGCAAAGTGTCCAAAGTAAATATGGTGGAAAGCTTAAAGGATAATCGGGAATAATTCATAGTTCTTCTAAAATCCTTCAGTAACCTCATTTACAATGAGGAAGTCCGCATAAAAACGGGAAATATTAAAATTACGGAACGTTGTCTCCTGGCAACGTTCTTTTATATTGTTCAGATAATAGTAGCCGAAGGCT
>F42_Fallow_Deer__coassemble_479_pt1 | contig 11890 bp, 14 predicted proteins | sample F42_Fallow_Deer__metabat2_low_PE_003 | metagenome-assembled genome bin F42_Fallow_Deer
GCAATGTGTTGATACTATTCAGAGCATCATACGCAAAACCGCCTCTCCGAGGCTTTACTTTTGCGTATGATGGCTTCTCGCCATATAGCTTTGTAAGAACATCCTTCTGCAAGCAAGCTTGCGAAGTCTGCTCCTTACAAAGCTGCATGGCTCTGAATAGTATCATACCATTATTTTTACTTGAAATCAATTATTCCTATGACTTATAATAAAGGTTAGAGTTTGAAAATATGGGAGGCCATGAATGGATATTATTTTACAAATCAAAGAAGAATTAAAGGTGGAGAAATGGCAGGTAGAGGCGGCGGTAAAGCTGATTGATGAAGGGAATACCATCCCTTTCATTTCCCGTTATCGTAAGGAAGTAACCGGCTCCTTAAATGATGAGCAGCTTCGTGAGCTTCATGAGAGACTGACCTATCTGCGTAACCTTGAGGATAAAAAGGATCAGGTGCTTAAGAGTATCGAGGAACAGGGACAGCTGACCGAGGAATTGAAGGAGAAGATTCTTGCAGCCCAGACTCTTGTAGTGGTGGAGGATTTATATCGTCCTTACAGACCGAAGAGAAAGACCAGAGCAAGTATTGCAAAAGAAAAGGGATTAGATCCTCTTGCACAGTATATTTTGGAACAGAATGCCACTGCACCGGTAGAGGAAGAAGCAGCAAAGTATGTTTCTGAGGAAAAGGAAGTTGCAACCGTAGCAGATGCTATCCAGGGGGCCAAGGATATTATTGCGGAGAGTATTTCTGATGAGGCAGAGCATAGATTATACATTCGTAATGCTACCATGGAGGAAGGTGTTATCACTTCTGCTGCCAAGGATGAGAAGGCACAGAGCGTATATGAAATGTACTACCAGTTTGAAGAAGCGGTAAAGAAGATTGTGGGACATCGTGTGCTTGCGCTGAACCGCGGCGAAGCAGAGAAGATTCTGACAGTAAAGGTGAACGCCCCGGTGGAGCGTATTATCCGCTATTTAGAGACGAAGACCTTAACAAGCGATAATGAGTACACCACCCCGATTTTAAAGGATGTGGTACAGGACAGCTATGAGAGACTGATTGCACCTGCCATCGAGAGAGAAATCCGTAACGAGCTAACCGAAAAAGCTGAGGACGGTGCCATTTCCGTATTTGGTAAGAATTTAGAGCAGCTCTTATTGCAGCCACCTATCGCAGGCAAAGTAGTTCTTGGCTGGGATCCGGCATTCCGTACCGGCTGTAAGCTGGCAGTAGTAGACGCTACCGGTAAGGTGCTGGATACCAAGGTTATCTACCCTACTGCACCGCAGAACAAGGTGGAAGAAGCCAAGAAAGAATTAAAGAAGCTAATCAGCAAGTATGATATAGACCTCATTTCCGTAGGAAATGGTACGGCTTCCAGAGAGTCTGAGCAGGTAATTGTAGAGCTTTTAAAGGAGCTGGACAAGCCGGTACAGTACGTGATTGTAAATGAGGCAGGAGCATCTGTATACTCTGCAAGCAAACTGGCTACCGAGGAGTTTCCAAACTTTGATGTAGGACAGCGTAGTGCGGCTTCCATTGCCCGCAGATTACAGGATCCACTGGCAGAGCTAGTTAAGATTGATCCTAAGTCCATTGGCGTAGGACAGTATCAGCACGATATGAACCAGAAGAAGCTCAGCGAAGCACTGAGTGGTGTGGTTGAGGACAGTGTAAATAAGGTGGGTGTGGATTTAAATACGGCCTCTGCATCCTTGCTTGAGTATATTTCAGGTATCAATAAGACCATTGCTAAAAATATCGTAGAGTACCGTGAGGCTAATGGCAGATTTACCAATCGTAAGCAGCTTTTAAAGGTTGCAAAGCTGGGGCCTAAGGCATATGAGCAGTGTGCAGGATTTATGCGTATTCTGGATGGTGATAATCCTTTGGATGCTACCAGTGTACATCCAGAGAGCTACGAGGCGACCATGAAGCTTCTGGACAAGCTGGGACTTACTATGGATGATGTAAAGGCTGCCCAGAAGAAGGCGGCGGCAGAAAAAGCATCTGCAAAGAAGGCAACAGCAGCTAAGAAACCTCTTAAAGCCCGGAAGAAGCAGGTACAGGTTCGTAACACCAACACTGCTATGGGTAAAGCACTTGCAGCAGCTATGGGCGGTGTAAGCTTTGAGGAAGAAAAGCCTGCAAAGAATGCAAATGAGGTAGTGAATGAAATCAGCGTCAGCAGCTTGGAGAAGCGCATTAAGAACAAGAAGTTGGTAGCGGAAGAGCTGGGCATCGGTGAAATCACTCTGACAGATATTTTAAAGGAGCTGGAAAAGCCGGCAAGAGACCCTCGCGATGATATGCCCAAGCCTATCCTTCGCAGTGATGTTATTGAGATGAAGGATTTAAAGCCAGGTATGATTTTAAAGGGAACTGTGCGCAACGTTATCGATTTCGGTGTATTCGTGGATATCGGTGTACATCAGGACGGTCTGGTTCACATCTCACAGATTACCGAGAAGTTTATCAAGCATCCGTTAGAGGCTGTGAGTGTGGGCGATGTTGTGGATGTACAGGTTTTGGACTGTGACGTGGCGAAGAAGAGAATTTCTCTGACTATGAAGATTAAGAATGGGGACAAGAAATAGAATATGGGAGAAACGGATTGACGAATTTATTTAAAACATTTAGGGAAAATCTGGTATTTGTATTGCAGTTTTTGGGAATTACCGTAGCATTGTTTGTTTTAGCTCTTCTTTTGGAAAAACTGGCGCAGAAGCGAAGTGGTGTCCATGGAAAGCTTCTGACCGTCAGAAAAATGGCACTGATTGCTATGTTTTCTGCAATTGCCACTGTTTTAATGCTTTTTGAAATCCCTCTCCCTTTTGCACCACCCTTTTATAAGGTTGATTTAAGTGAGCTTCCTATCATGATTGGTGCTTTGGCTCTTGGACCAGCAGCAGGTGTGGTCATGGAGTTTTTGAAGGTTCTATTAAATCTTCTGCTTAATGGAACAACTACGGTGTTTGTAGGAGAGTTTGCTAACTTTGTGGTCGGCTGCAGCCTGATTATTCCAGCGTCTGCAATCTACGCCTTCTGGAGAAAGAAAAAGGGAGCTGCGGCAGGGCTTATAGTGGGAACGTTGGTGCTTACTGCATTCGGAACTGCATTAAATGCCATTTATCTGCTACCGGCATTTTCGGAGCTTTACGGAATGCCCATGGACATGCTTCTTGCCATGGGAGAGGAAGTGAATCCTCTTGTGAAAAGTGGTGATATTGTAAGCTTTGTGGTGGCATGTGTTGCACCTATGAATGTGATAAAGGGTACGGCGGTATCTGTGATTACTCTTTTTATCTATAAGCCACTCAGTCCCATTTTGAAGGTGGTCTATAAAAACTAGTATGCAGCAGTACTTGCATTTTGTGAATAGTGTTAGTATAATGAAAGTTAATTATTCCGCAGAAATTAGGAGATACAAATGAAGAAGAATAAGACAGTAGAAGAATTTAAGAAATTTGCCCTGAAAGGGAATATGATTGATTTAGCAGTGGGTGTGATTATTGGTGGAGCTTTTAACAGTATTGTTTCTTCATTGGTAAATGATGTGGTAATGCCGGTACTTAGCTTATTTACCGGAAAGCTGGATTTCTCCAACTGGTTTATCGCACTGGATGGTAATACTTACGCGACTGCAGCGGCGGCAGCGGAAGCCGGTGCGGCTACCCTGAATTATGGTAACTTTATATCCGGTGTAATTAATTTCCTGATTATGGCGATTGTTGTATTTGTTATGGTGAAAATCATCAACAAGTTAAAGACGCAGGAGCAGGCTCCTGTAGCGGCACCTACTACGAAGAAGTGTCCTTACTGTAAATCAGAAATTGCTTTAGATGCGGTAAAGTGTCCGCACTGTACTTCAACAGTAGAGTAATATAAGGCTGCTTAAGCGGGGCAGAAGTCGTGCTTAAGTGGCCTTCTTTTAGGAGGTTGTTTTTATGGTAGAATTAGATATTAAAATTGAAGCAAAGGATCTGTATGATTATATGATGGCTCATACCTATAATACCGCTTCTGGAATTATCGGCAGCTGCTTTGGAGCAGTGATGGTGGTAATCGGTGTTTCCACGAAGATGTGGATTTATGCTATTTTAGGAATGGTGCTTTTATTGTACCTGCCATGGACCTTAAAGATTAAGAGTAAGCAGCAGGCACTTTTAAACCCGGCGTTTAAGGAGCCTCTCCACTATGTATTGGATGAGAAGGGCATCACGGTATCTCAGGGAGAACAGACCCAGAATCAGGCGTGGGAGAATATGTATAAGGCTACATCTACTACCAGAAGTATTATTGTATATACCACCAAGGTAAATGCTACCATTTTCCCCAAGGAGCAGGTAGGTGAGCAGCTTCCTGCATTGATTGAGGTGATTTCTACCCACATGTCGGCAGGAAAAGTAAAGATTCGATTCTAAGGTTTTGGAGAAAATATATGCAGAATAGAGTTTGGGAGAGCTTTGCTCCCGAAGAGACTTTTAAGATAGGAAAAGAAATAGGTGAGAATGCACTTCCCGGGCAGGTATATACCTTAATCGGTGATTTGGGAGTGGGAAAGACCGTGTTTACACAAGGGGTGGCAGCGGGACTTAAGATTGCAGAGCCCGTAAACAGTCCCACCTTTACCATTGTACAGGTGTATGAGGAGGGGCGGATGCCTTTTTATCATTTTGATGTATACCGCATCGGTGATGTGGAGGAAATGGAAGAAATCGGATATGAAGATATGTTTTACGGAGAAGGTATCTGTCTGATTGAATGGGCGAATTTGATTGAAGAGATTCTACCGGATTCCTACCAGCAGATTACGATTGAAAAGGACTTGGAAAAAGGCTTTGATTACCGTAAAATAGAGATGAAAAAGATAGAAAGATAAGGTAAGATATGAAGGTTTTGGCGATTGATAGTTCAGGGCTTGTAGCCAGTGTGGCTGTAGTAGAGGAGAATACACTGCTGGCAGAATATACCATTCATCATAAAAAGACACATTCCCAGACACTTCTTCCTATGCTGGATGAGGTAAAGAAGATGACGGAGCTGGATTTGAAGAGTGTGGATTATATTGCTGTGGCAGCAGGACCGGGCTCCTTTACCGGACTACGTATCGGTTCTGCAACTGGCAAGGGACTTGCCCTTGCTCTTTCCAAGGATATTGTGGAGGTTCCCACATTGGAAGGCTTGGCATATAACCTCTGGGGGACGGAGAAGTATATCTGTCCCATCATAGATGCCAGAAGAAATCAGGTGTACACCGGTGTGTACCGCTTTGTAGATGGTGAGCTCACTATTGTAAAAGAGCAGGATGCCATGGATATGGAGGAACTTCTTGATTATTGCGATAAGCTAGAGGGTCAGATAATTTTCTTGGGAGACGGTGTACCTGTTTATAAGGAGCGTATCAAGGCACATGGCGAAGAGAAGTTCATTTTTGCACCTGCCCACAGAAGTCACCAGAATGCAGGAAGCGTGGCGGCACTGGGCGTAGTATATGCAAAGCAGGGAAAGGTTGTGTCAGCAGCAGCTCACCAGCCGGAGTATCTTCGCAAGAGTCAGGCAGAGAGAGAAAGAGAAGAAAGAAACAGTGATGGTAATTCGTAGATTGGAAGAACGGGATGTGGAGGCAGTCAGTATTTTGAATGGTACTGTATTCAGCATGCCCTGGTCACCGGAGGATTTTTTACATTTGGTGCAGGATGAAAACAGCCTGTATTACGTGGCTGAAGAAGATGGCAGAATTGTAGCGTCCCTAGGAGTAACCAATGTTCTTTCGGAAGGAAATATCAATAATGTTGTAGTGGCGGAAGACTATCGTGGGCAGGGAATTGCTACACGTATGATGGATATTCTTTTCAACGAAGGTGAGCAGATGGGGATTGCGGACTATACACTGGAGGTGAGAGTCAGCAATAGACCGGCGATTGCCCTGTATGAGAAAATGGGCTTTGTCTCGGAAGGAATACGCCCACGGTTTTATGAGAAGCCTGTGGAGGATGCCATGATTATGTGGCGTCGTAAGAGGTAGGATTTACCACAGAAAGGTAAGGCATTTGTTTGTTATACTGTTACTTATTCAGAGCAATATAGATTTATGAAAAGCAGACTGTTTAAGCTTGCTTAATAAAGGCTGTTTTTCATAAATCTATATGGCGAGACGCCATACAAAGGAACCATAAGGTTCCAGGCAAAAGAAAAGCCACGAAGTGGCGATTTTGCGAATTGCTCTGAACAGTTTATGGAGGTATGAAAATGAGTGCTTGTAATAGATGTGGCAAAAAGATTAAAGAGGAAAATGGTGTGGTGAAGGAAGGAATCTTTTCTTCCGCCTACGCCTTTGGATATCATAGCCACCATGATGGCGAGATTCATAGCTTTTCCCTGTGTGAGGAATGCTATGAGGATTTAATTTCGCAGTTCCGGATTCCGGTAACCATTACGGAGATTCAGGAATGGATGTAGATTGCTTGAAGTAGGACTATGCATTTGCTGCATAGTCCGTAAGAATAAGTAAATGAAGCATGAGCAGGTTCCATCACGAAGTGATTTTAATGACCTGCGGTCACAAAGCGGAGGTTACCGAAGCTTTGTGAATGGCTGTAGATTGGAGAATTTGATGCTGGATGTATGTTTGCTGGGAACGGGAGGCATGATGCCCCTTCCCTATAGATGGCTCACATCGCTGATGATGAGGTATAACGGAAAGAGTATTTTGATTGATTGTGGTGAGGGGACCCAGATTGCCATGAAGGAAAAGGGCTGGAGTCCCAAGCCCATTGATATTATTTGTTTCACCCATTATCACGCAGATCATATCAGTGGTTTACCGGGAATGCTTTTGACCATGGGAAATGCGGAGAGAACGGAGCCTCTTCTAATGATTGGCCCCAAGGGACTGACAAAAGTGGTAAATGCTCTGCGTGTGATTGCACCGGAGCTTCCTTTCCAGATTCAGTGTATAGAGATTGAAGAGGTAAATCAGACATTTACATTTGAGAGCTTCCGTATAGAAGCGTTCAGGGTAAATCATAATGTACTTTGCTATGGTTATAATATGATTATTGATCGAATCGGTAAGTTCCAGCTGGACAAGGCCATGGAGCTTAAGATTCCCAGAAATTATTGGGGGATTCTGCAAAAGGGTGAGACGGTAGAGCTGGATGGCAAAGTATATACACCGGATATGGTGCTGGGCGGTGCAAGAAAGGGAATCAAGCTGACTTACTGTACGGATACCAGACCCACAGAAAATATCAAGGAGCATGCGGCAGGTGCGGATTTGTTTATCTGCGAGGGTATGTATGGTGAGCCGGATAAGCTGGTGAAGGCCAGAGAATATAAGCATATGACCATGTATGAAGCAGCGAAAATTGCGAAAGAGGCAGAGGTAAAAGAAATGTGGTTGACACATTATAGCCCGTCTCTGACCAGACCTGAGGAATATATGGGAGAGGTGAAGAAGATTTTCCCTGCATCAATAGCGGCCAAGGATGGCAGAAGCGTGGAATTACAGTTTGAAGAATAGGTGACAGTATGAAAACGAGTAAGAAAAGTACAACCATAATTATTATTGTAGCGATTTTAGTAGTAGCCATGGTGGCATATTATTGCTATTTAATAAATCAGGATCGTCAGGCAATAGAAGAGCAGAGCCTGACAACTGTGCAGAAGACTCTTGCCAGAGATTTGGAAAAAGATTATCCACCATCTCCCAAGGAAGTAATCAAATATTATAATGAAGTAATGAAATGCTTTTATAATGAAGATTGCTCCGTAGAGGAAATCGAAGCTTTGGCGCAGCAGGCAAGACTTTTGTATGATGATGAGCTGGTAGAGAATAATCCATGGGATACTTATCTGGCTGGGCTTACGCTGGAAATCGTCCAGTTTAAGGAACAGAACAGACGAATTGCCAGTGCATCTGTTGCCAGCAGTACAGATGTGGACTATTTTACGGATGATGGATATGAATTTGCCAGAATTCGTTGCGGATATAGTTTTACACAGGGAAAAACCTCGGATTCCACAATAGAGGTATATCTTCTTCGCAAGGATGAGAATAAGCATTGGAAGATTTATGGCTGGGATTTGGCTGAGAATGTATATGTAGATTAGGAAGGCTTTGGCTGTAATGAGTATGGAAAAGAAGGAAAATGATACATTAATACTTGCAATTGAAAGCTCCTGTGACGAGACTGCGGCGGCGGTAATTCGAAATGGAAGAGAAGTGTTATCCAATGTGATTTCTTCCCAGATTGCACTGCACACTTTGTATGGAGGTGTCGTTCCGGAGATTGCATCCAGAAAGCATATTGAAAAGATTAATCAGGTGATCGAAGAGGCACTTTCTGAGGCAGGAGCAGAGCTTTTGGATATGGATGCCATTGCAGTAACCTATGGTCCGGGACTTGTAGGTGCTCTTTTGGTAGGCGTATCTGCGGCAAAGGCAATCAGCTTTGCGTCAGACATTCCTCTTGTAGGTGTGCATCATATAGAAGGGCATATTAGTGCTAATTACATAGAAAATCCGGAGTTGGAGCCGCCATTTGTGTGCCTGGTGGTATCCGGTGGGCATTCTCACCTGGTGCTGGTAAAGGACTATGGAGAGTATGAGATTATTGGCAGAACCAGAGATGATGCGGCAGGAGAAGCCTTTGATAAGGTAGCAAGAGCTATTGGCTTAGGCTATCCGGGCGGTCCTAAGATTGACAAGCTTTCCAAGGAAGGCAATCCAGACGCTATTAAGTTCCCACGTGCCAAGGTGGGTGAGAATGAATATGATTTTAGCTTTAGCGGATTGAAATCTGCGGTATTAAATTATATCAATGGCTGCCAGATGAAGGGAGAGACAATCTGTGAGGCAGATATTGCGGCATCCTTCCAGAAGGCGGTTATCGATGTGCTTGTAGAGCATTCTATGCATGCAGTAAAGCGGTTTGGATATGATAAATTCGCCATTGCAGGTGGTGTGGCATCCAATTCGTCATTGCGAGGAGCCTTTGAGGAGGCTTGTGCAAAAAATAAGGTGAAATTCTATCACCCAAGCCCTATTTTCTGTACAGATAATGCTGCAATGATTGGTGTGGCAGGATATTATGAGTATAAGAAGGGCGTAAGAAGCTCTTTGGATTTAAATGCAGTCCCGAATTTAAGATTAGGGGAGCGATAAAATGGAAAACAGTAAAAATGTAGCGGTAGTTCTGGCTGCCGGCGTGGGAAAGCGTATGCAGTCCGATGTGCCTAAGCAGTATCTTTTATTAAAGGATAAGCCCATACTGTGGTATGCACTGAATGCTTTTGAAGGCAGTCGCATAATTGACAGTATTATCTTGGTCGTTGGAAAGGGAGAAATCCCTTATTGCCGGGAAAATATGGTGGAAAAGTATGGCTTTCAGAAGGTAGAGCAGATAATCGAAGGCGGCAGCGAGAGATTTTTATCCGTCTGGGAGGCTTTGAAGGTGATAAAAGAGCAGGTTGAGCCGGGCTATGTCTTTATTCACGATGGGGCAAGACCTTTCGTAACAGAGAAGATTATTCAAGATACTTTCGAAGCAGCCAAGGAGTACGGAGGCTGTGTGGCAGCCATGCCGGTAAAAGATACTATCAAAATCGCGGATAAGGCCGGTTTTGGGATAAAGACTCCCAATCGCAAGACTGTCTGGATGGTGCAGACCCCTCAGACCTTTGAGAAAAAGCTGATTGTAGAAGCCTATGGTGAGCTGATAGAGAATCTGGAGACCTTGGAGGCGCAGGGAGTACAGATTACCGATGATGCCATGGTGGTGGAAACCATGAAAAAGATGCCTGTAAAGCTTGTGGAGGCATCCTACGAAAATATTAAAATTACAACACCGGAAGATATAAAAATAGGAGAGAGCTTCTTATAGCCCTCTCCTGTTTCATTTGTAGGCACCATATAGGTGGCAATTATATTCATTTAAGATGGTTTCTTCGATTTTCTTGATAAATATGGTGATATCTCCATCACCGAAGAAAAATTCCATATGGACACTTCCTACAGAGGTATCGATGATATGACTCTTCAGGTATAAGGTATTTTCATCCAGCCATACAGCACTTGTACCACAGAAGAAATTATATACTGGGAAAAGTCCTTCCTTACATTCCGTAAAGGAGAAGGGAAGAGAACAAGCTTGGTCTGCGTAGCTGTAATGGAAGATTCCCTCCCTGTAATCCTCTGAAAAAGTGAAATGACACTTGGTAAAGCCCTGTTTATTCTGCTCAAAGGTATAGATTTTATTTTGTATCTGCTTTGCAGTAGCAGTACAGGTATTTTCCGGGCAGAGCGGCGCAATACGAAGAGAATTCATACGCTTTGTGATGGCAGGTGTGGCTTCTGATAAAACCTTTCCGGCTTGTAAAGCGGGTAAAATAGTTTCATGCAATGCGTTATAGATAAACTGATTACCGCCGCCCATTCCCTGACTGTCTGCACAGGTGACGCAGATAAAATGATATTCCGGGAAGCAGATGGCAAGCTGGCCACCCATGCCGTACAGAACGAAGCTGCCGTGCTCACCGCACCAAATCTGATAGCCATAGCCCATTCGCTCGCTCTTGACTCCGCCGGTCACTATGTTTGGAGTAAGATTTGAAGTAGCTTTCTTTAAATACTCTCTCGGTATCAGCTGTTTGCCGTTCCAATTTCCTTCCTGAAGGAGTAGCTTTGCAAGAAGCAATAAATCCGATGGTGTGCACATGAGACCACTTCCGCCCTGGGGGTCTCCGAAATCATTGCTAATCAGGTAAGCATCCTTTGACCAGCCGATTTCGTCAGCAATTTTTTCTCGGAAATAGGTAAACATAGGCTTTCCGCTGACACGTTCTACCAGCATGCATAACACATGTGCTGCAGAGGTATCATAGTGGAATACAGTTCCCGGCTTGTGGGTAGGGGGAGTTTTGAAGAAGCTCTCCACCCATTCCATATCAGACAACTTGTAAGTAGTCTGTGCATGACAGGAACGCATGCGAAGCATATCTTCGATGGTCATTGCGGCTAAAAATGGGTGTACACTTTCCGGAAGCTTATCCGGGAAATAGTCTACAATCTTATCGGAAAGCTGTAATCTGCCTTCGTCCTCCAGAATACCGATACAGAGAGCATTTAAGCTCTTTACAATAGAGAACATGCGGTGGAGCATGCCTTTTTTGTAAGGTGCATAATAGCCTTCTGTAATTAAGCGGCCATTCTGCATTAGCAGAATGGCATGCATGGGAACTTCTGTTTTTTCAAGTCTATCAATAAAGTCTAAAATTGCTTTTTCCATTGTTCCAGGCTCCTAAATTATTTTACACTGCTTGGAGTGACTCCAAATACCTTTTTGAATGCTCTTCGGAAGGTGGTAGGGTTGTTGTAACCTACCATGAGATACAGCTCATTTAAACTGATATCTGTCTCTTTAATCAGGCGCATTGCCTCACCCATTCGGAGATTTTCCAGATAGGTGGAGAAGTTGGCACCGGTTTTTTCCTTGAACATGTGAGAGAAGTAACTCTCTGAAATCTGGAACTCGTCGGATATCTTATTCAGGCACAGGGATGGATCTTTATAGTTTGCCTGAATATATTTTTCGATGGTTACAGCCAGATTCTCATCCACTGTGTCTTTACCGAATAAATGGCAAAGGCTGAGTGCGATATCCTCACAGAGCTTAAAGGTAAGGGGACTGTTAAAACGCTCATCAATGGTATGGGCAGCTTCGGAATCCACATTGGATGGAAGGGTAAAGCGTGCCTTTAGCAGCGTATTGCGGATATCGGATAGTAAAAACTGAATCAAATTAATCGGAAGAGAACGCTCTTCGATATTTTCCTGATGAATCAAACTGAAAAGCTCCTACACCTGAGAAAGATTTCCAGTC
>F42_Fallow_Deer__coassemble_484_pt1 | contig 11678 bp, 10 predicted proteins | sample F42_Fallow_Deer__metabat2_low_PE_003 | metagenome-assembled genome bin F42_Fallow_Deer
GACTTAGACAGCTTATTCAAGTGCGTCCATTTATGGTTTTCCTCTACTTTCTTTCTCACTACTCAACCTATTTTATATTAATGCGATAATCAAATACCAATTATATCATTTTGAATATATTTTGCAAATATATCCTTATACTTAACTTTCACTACGCCCCAAAAGCTCTTGGCGATAAATTTCCACCTGTTCCTTCAAACCAAGCCGCTCATAAATGCGTAATAATCCCTCTAAGGGGTACTTATCCCTGGATGCTTTCACAAGCACAGGAGCCGTCTCAAAGGCTGCATTATAATACCAGATACACGCCTCGTCCAAATCTCCAAGCTTTTCATAAAACTGTCCCAGCTCCAGACATACCTCGCTACAGCCTTCCGTAAGAGCTGCTTTCATAGCATACTTCATCAGCATTGCCGTATCTTCCTTCACTTCTGCAATATGAGCAAGTACACTATAACACTCCATGTACTCTTCAGAAGTAAGCTCGCCTTCATAACATATCTGTGTAAAATAATCTTCCGCTGCCAGCAAATCCTCTTTCTGCCCAACCATTAAAAGCTCTCTGGCATACATATCACGAAGCCTGCGGGAAAGTCCTCCCCCACCATAAATCTGTCTGCGAAATGCCTGCAAATCTCTGCTTCCGTGGTCACTTGTAGGCATATGGGTAATTACAATATCACTGTCAAATACTACCGGACTGGTCCGAATGGTTTCGTGAATCGGCTCTATCCACTGAAATTCTCTCATTCTTTTAAAGAGCTTTGGACGATATTCCTCATCAAAATTATAAACCGTGCCATAATGAAGCTGATTCCCATATTTCATTTGCACAATCTCCACTTCTGGCAGCAAATGCTCCTTCAGCACCTTAAACCTGTGTCGGTTCTCCTCATCCAGCACCTCATCTGCATCTGCAGAATATATGTATTCCTTCGTGGCCTTAGAAAACGCAAAATTACGTGCTGCACTAAAATCATTCACCCATGCAAAATCATATACCTTATCCGTATATTCTGCCGCAATGGCTTTGGTATTGTCCACAGAGCCGGTATCTACAATAATTATCTCGTCCATCAAATCCGCTACCGAATCCAGACACCGTCTAAGTATCGACTCTTCATTTTTTACAATCATACATAAGCTGATAGATACCATAATGTACGCCTCCTACACGCTATTAATGATAGCAGAAAAAACAAGGGGGTACAACAACTTCTAAAAAACTAAGACATATGCCGCAGCCATATAGGGAAAAAGTGGAACAGGAACCTTCAGATTGCCATCTTTCCTGATATTATGTTTCCAGCCCTGCACAATGCCCAGACATAAGAAAGTTATAGCCATATGTAAGGTCCATATCCATAATCCTCCCTCCAAAAGTGATAATGCACATATGAGAAATCCCATTGTATCAGCCTCACCATACATCCGCCGAAAGATTCCAGCTTGTATCCCTCCGAACACGATTAGTTCCACTCCCTGAGACGCCAGCGTTTCTTTTCCCCAAGTACCTATCACCAATAAAACGCATACCCCCAACTGAACTGCATCATAGGCCTTCTGGGTATGATAATCCGTCACACAGCATAGCATCATATACATCAGCATCAAAAAGTCTTCTCCTCTATTCTGCCAGCCTCCCTGTGATTTGGCAAAAATATACCCTCCTACACAGGCACAAATTATCGCCCAGAAAGCATATTCTCTCCCATTCATCCGAATGTCAAATTCCCTATCATGTTTTTGCAACAATAAAAGAACCAGCATTACCATTCCAAAACATACCATTCCACAAAAAGCACCTGAAAGTACAGTTCTCTCCAAGTATTCTCTAACGTAATCTTGTCCGTAGTTCATCTAACACGCTTCCTTTTACTGTAAAAAACAATATTTTCCAATGATTTTCTAAGTCTGTTCCGGACTTATACCCCGTCACCTTTACCTGATATTCCCCATCCGGGCAATCCAGTGGTATCATAAATTCTAACTGCTCCCCCTGCTGATACTGGGAAGTACCATAGTTATATTCCGTATTCAGACCGGCTAATGCTCCTTGAAATTCTACATCAACTTTTTCCACATAGCCCCATGTATCAATACTTAAAATACCACTCTCCCCCCGCTTAAAAATAGGTTCATGAGGTTCCAGAATTCGCATAACAGAAGCATCTAAAGAAGTCCTTACGGCATCATAGGTTTCCAATCTTTTATTCCCCACATTGTCCACTGCATATGCTGTTACCTCAAAAGCACCACGGAACACCACTCCCTCTTTTGAGCCTTCATAGTATCTGGGAACCGTGATAAAAATAGCTCCATCCTTTACTCCATCATCTTCATCTTTTATGACTTTTTTGCTCATATTGTCCAGATTATTGATAGTTACCGTAAATTCACCTACTCCACTACAATCGTCAGTGGCTTCAATGATGAATGTTTTTGAACTTTCACTCATATTAATGGGATCACATGCACATAATTCATCTACACCGGTAAATATGGGCGCAACGGAATCCGTTACAATAGTTACATACTTTGTTCTATCGTCAGAATCATTGGAACCGATTTCCTTCATCGCTCCATCTTCCAAATATTCCGCATATGCCTTGGGATAAAGTAAGAATGTGGTACTTGCAGCATGCTTAATAAATGAAACCTCCTGATTCAATGTAAGCTCCATCTTTTCATTTCTAAATGCTGATGCAGCAGATATCTGGATATACTGCTCCAGGTAATAATTCTCCAATGCAATATCTGTATTACCATAGGTTGTGTTTTTACCATTACTAACACGACCCTTAACCCATTCTGTTACACTGTCTGTAATAGATTTGATTAAGTTAAACTGTATCGTATTGACCTGATAATCATCCCTTTCCATATGATTCTTAATATGTGCTGTGCCCGTTAAAGTAAAGTTTGTCTCTCCATCAGCTCTTACGAAATAGCAGTTATTGTAAAAATACAACGGACTTTTCTCTAACGCACCGTTAGAATCCGATACTTTGATTCCAATACTGTCCGTTACTGGGATAAAATTCTCTGCAATAATATCATCACTTTCCTCCGGTGATAGCTTGATGTCAATGGTTTCACTTATATTTCCGGCATTATCTACCGCTGCCATATGGAGATAATATGTCTTATCGTCTTCTCCGGTATGGGTGATAATATTGGTCGTACATAGTTCGTGTAAATTGGTGACCTGCCCTATCGGGCTTTCATCTACATAAAAATGTACGCCCTTATATCTTGTAAGAATCAAGTCTTCCGTTATATTTGATATAGACAATTTATCTTCAGAAGACAACAGATACGATTCCACCTTATGATAGTAATCTGTTCCCCTGTCCTCCGGCCACCGGAAAGAAATATTGTATGTAATACTGTCATTAGCAATGTCCGCAATAACTACATTTGTTGTGCTTCTATCCACTGGATAAGGAGCTAAAGTATCCGGCGCAATAACGCCGTTCTGGCAAGTATTCTCATAATATCCAATCCCCTTAGAAACTATGGTAACATATCCATCTCCACTATTAATCCCTGCATTATAAGCCAAGTTCTTTGCATTATATTCCTGACAGACATAACTGCTGCCACCGGACATGTAGAAGCTTTCAACTACTTCACAAGTAATTACCGCATATCCGTTACCTTCTCTCACTCCACTAGTGGTAGAACCATCTCTTACACCATCAATATAACCGGAGCCACCTGCACCAGATGCAGCGTTTTTTTCATTATATCGATTATGCATAGTTCCATCATTGGCAAAACCACCATAATAGCCGCCTCCACCACCACCGGAACCGGACCAAGACCAAGCTGCATTAATGCCATTGCTTCCGGTCATTCCCTGACCAAATGCATATCCCGTTGTCTGGGAACCGCCGGAGCATGTTCCTCCCTCGTAATCAATGGAAATACCTTCACCGCCAGACAAACCACCACCAGCACCACCGGACCAGACCATAGAAGTTGTTTGATTGGTGGCACCGCCGCCTCCCCCCGCAACCAGAATGAGCTCATCTTGATGTGCCTCATAATTAGCCAGACTACCTCTATCCGTTGTTGCAATGTGGGTAGCTCCGCCGCCACCTCCGCCTGGAAATGCATTTGCGGCACCATCTGCCGGAAAGCCACCGTTTCCACCACCATTAAATCCTCCGCTTTTTCCAGTTGCCATACCGCCAACATATACATACAATACATCGCCTTGCTTTAAATCGTACTTTCCTACAGAATAACCGCCAAGGCCACCTGTATTCGCATTAACCGTTCCACCCTGTGCGCCATAAGCTTCTAACTTGTATGTTGCCGTATATGGAGCAGCAAATGTCCGAACGCCTCCGGTATAGAAAAATTCTGCGGGTTCTGCTTTTCCTGCGGTAAGTCCCTTAGAAACCTTGGTACCACCGGATAATCCACCTCCACCACCTCCGTAAGCTGTAGAATCTCCTACAGGATCAGAAATTGTAACAATCGCTTCTCCGCCATTCCCGCCACTTGAGGTAGCATTTGCTCCACCACCACCTCCGGCAAGCATCAGCAATGACCAAACGCCATCTCTACAAATGTGTACTTCCGTTCCGGCACCACCACCTCTGGCATTCGCCGAGGTAGAAGTGCCACCATTAGCCGATGCACTGTTCACACCTCCCTTTTGACCATTCCCGCTTGTCCCGGCATAGGTTGTGATGATATCTCCTTTTTTCAGCCAATATGTAGCTGCTACTTTACCGCCCTTACCCCCTTTATGAGCATCGGAATAATCGCCGCCTTTGGCACCATATGCATTAATTTCATAGTATCCGGTTGCCGGGATAACATACTGCATGCCCCAATTGCTTGGACTAAAGGTTTCATTAACCGTCTGCACATTGGCAACGGCACTAGTATCTATCAGAGAAGTCCAGTTAATTTTATCTAGGGACTGATACAGCTTATAAATCTTCTGGTTATTATCCTTCTGCTCCCACCAGAGATTTACAGCTCCTTTTCCATCGTTTACAGTGCTGTCATACACCGGTTCGGAATACAAGGTAAGTGGCATCCACTTCGCATGAAGCTCCAAATCTTCATCAAATGCCACTTTATCTCCTGCCATACCACAGAAATCTGTTAATGCTTCGTCATAATACCAGCCTGCAAAGGACAAACTACTTTGCGTGGTATTGGGCAGCGTTATCGCCCGGTTCGAATACTGAATTTTAATGACATCCTCATGCCCGTTCGTCATAGACTTGAAGAAGTAAATATTTCCAAGCATGAGGCCTTCAAAGCCCGGCTGCTTTTCCCAATAGGCAAATTCTTTCTCTGTGGTCTGATCTGCGCAACTCGTTCCACCATGAGAATTAAAGGTAATGGTATACCCTGATGGAGCAACTACCTTCTCCTTCTCCAGAGTGAAAGAACTGCCGTAAGGCTGCGTTATGCTGTATTCGTTTAAGCCATCGTAGGTACCGCCATTAGCATCGATGGTCAGAGTGGTATCTACCTTTTCCCATTGGGCGTAGAGGACAATATTTTCATTATTTCTATCCTCCTCTGTCAAATCACAAAGATTTAATACCTCCTGTTCATCTCGATAGAAATTTCCACTACCATCTGGCTTATCATTCCAACCAATAAACTTATAACCTGTGATGGAATATCCATTTTTACGGAGGTGGGTATCCTTGTAAGTTGCAGGATTCCCCTCATACATGTCTGCATTGTTGTACATATGAAAAGTTTTTGCTGTTGCTCCTCTATATGTTGTACCTAAAGGCGGATTTGCGTCGTATGCAACTTTATAACGGTTATAAGAGATTCTTCTACAACGATGCTCATATGACGCACCTACTTCCAAGGAACCGCTATGAGGACAAAGAAAATAATATTTTCCCTTACCCACCATGGTTTTTATATCTCTTAATTGTTCGCTATTCGCATACACAAGAACTTCAAAAATGTAATCACCACAATCAGCACATACCGGAAACCAACCACAGTCATATTTCTCCCAACAAATATCCCCTTCTATAGTGAGTCCATAATGTTCTTGCCCTACATATTCATGTCCATGCGTACAAACGGACCATGGATGCATTACCTCCCAATACCATATATTTACATTCCCTATAATGCTCGGATAATAATAATGCTCTCCCTCTCCTGTTTGCTTTAAATTTGGCGTTCCAACCTCCAATTTATGATGTTTTACATTTTCTTCTGCTGACCCGGTTCCTTCAATGGTCCACGCAGTTCCATCCGGGCTTAGCGATACATGGGAATAGGTATCTGCAAACTCCTGTAGTGTATTTGTTTCTGCATTTACTTTCATGAACTCAATAGAAAAGCCCAGTGATAAAATCACCAGGCTCAATACGCTTTTTAATATTCTATTTTTAAAACTTTTTATCCTAATCACATCCTTCCAAATTAACTGCCATCATCGTTCTTACTTATCCTAATGGAAAAGAACAACAATCACAAATACCATTTCCATCATTATCCGAACAACTATCTGTTGTACTATAATACCAATCATGACAATATGTACACTTAAGGATTGACGGGTCATGCGCACAACATCCCTGATAGTCAATCACATAGTTATGTGGTATTGTCGGAGTATCAAATCCTTTTTCCAATCCACAAATAGTGCACCTATTAACAACATATCCTTCCATGGAACAAGTCGGTTCCGTCCATACAGAATCTAACACCCAATTATGCTCTCCGTTCGCCGGAATTGCCTCCGTCTTGGTTTCTCCACAACTGCAGGCATACGTCATTACTCCTTCACTTCCACAAGTAGCAGCCGTAGTAACTGTACCGCCATCCCATACATGAGTATGCGCCGGTGCCTCTGTCGGTGCTACTGTCGGCGTAGGTGTTGCTACCGGTACTGGAGTTGGTGCAGGCGTAGGGGCTGTTGTTGGTACTGGCACCTGGGTCGGTTTTGGTGCCTGAGTAGGCTTCAGTGCTTCCGTCGGTGCTGGTGCCTGAGTGGGTTTCGGTGCTTCCGTTGATGCCGGTGCCGTTGTAGGCTCGGGAGCTTCCGTTACTACCGGCTTTGGTGTAGCCGGTGCCTTGGTCGGTTCTGGTACTTCCGTCTTCACAGGTTCTTTCGTAGGTGCTATTACCGGAGCAGCCGTTTTTTCTGCTTCCTCAAGAGCGTTCGTTACCTCTGGTTCCGGTGTCTTCTCCTGTACTTCTGTCTCCACTGGTACTTCTGCCGTCTTAGATCTATCTATGGATGCTGGAATCAGTTCCGGTGCTTCCGTTACTACGGGATTAAAATCCGTTGACATAAAACCTTTCCACAACATACTTCCACAGAGTATCAACAGTAATACTACAATCACCAGCGCAGTTAGTAATTTCTTTTTCATATTTATACCTCAATTATTAATATAGTAATCTTTTCGTAATATAGAACTATATTACCATAATCATTAACATATATCGACTACTTTTTTCATTTTTCAGGCCAAATTACAGTTTAATAAGCCCAACACATTTGTCATATTCAATTTTCAAAGACCGCTGATATGCCGCTTTAACACACCTTCACCACACGTAAAGAACCCTTATATAGTTCCGAATAGAACCATTCAGCCCAATCCTTTTCCAGCAGAATATTGATTCTTGCCGCTGCTGTTTCCCTGTCCGTTGCAGGTATCTCTTTTCCTACGGAATCAAACACCTGATATACCACCACATTCTCCCACAAAAGATATGTCTCCCCGATCTCTTCATTTATGGTATATAGATTGATTTTGTCCCCTTTGCGCAATGTTCCGCTTACCAACTGATACAAATCCTCCGCTTTACAACCAGCAACAACCGGTGACACCATACTCTCTATGTACTCCTCCTCGCCTGTAAACATACTCTTTGTAAGAATACATCCCTTAGGCAAAGTGATTTCGGCACGAAGCCCTTCCAATTCCTCCAACGAATCAATACTCTCGCTGGGAATCATGCCTTTATCCACTAGCACCTGCTCCATATATAATAATCTGTTTTCCTCTGTACATTCTGTTCCCGCAGACATCTCTTCCTTTATTACCCATACCTGCCCTTGCTCATAGTCGCTCAACATATTTCTCTCTACATTCAGCAGCACCACAAAGGTCACCACTGATGCAGATAATGCGGCTAATATGGCAATAGGCAAACTTTTCTTTTTCTTCATCATCCCTCTCCCTTCACATCCACTGTTTTCTCTTTCGTAGCATAAATCCTTTCACCACCAAGTCCCATCACATAGAATCCCACCTTGCTGTATATAGATGTCGTCTCTACTTTATTGCCATCCGGAAGATACGCCTGCTCCAAACTCACCGTTTCTGTTCCAAGCAAACTGCCATCTTCTCCAAATCGATATACTATCACTCGATTTTCAATTACGTTGAACACCTGATATGATAGAATATCCACCTTGCCACAAAGCACCTCCTCATTTACACTACTCAAATCAGAGTTCAGATGCAGATTATGTATCAATGCTTCCCGATACCGATAGAAAGCATCCTCCGGACTCTGCAATAAAATATTATGGGTCTTTCCATATTCCCTTATGTCAACCACCGCTGATGCAAGATTAGAGGCAGCCAGGCTATCCTCTACAAAAGCTCCAACTACCTGATACTGCAGAAGCTTCCCTTGAAAAATCACCACAAGTACTATCAATATACAGAAGAACATCCCAACACATATTTCGATTTTTCCTTGACTTTTTCTGTACATATCAGTTCTTTGCCGTCGACATTCTTTTCTCTTCCACATCATATTTCTTCTGCACAAATTCATCTGGCCATCCCCCGTCATCTCCCAGCATATATCCCATCAGACTTCCTTTCACACTCAGCACAATCGTTTCCCCATATGCCACCGGAGCCATGGTACTCCCGGACAAATCAATATCCCTTACTCCCAGCTCCTGAAGTTCATTCACCAGACTGTCCTGATCCACCACATCGAGGAACCCCTTGGTTTCCATCCGTAAGATATATTTTCTAGTAAGCTGACTCACATTCATTCTGGTAATCATCAGTTCTGACAAATTAAAAAACACCATGACCAACGCTGCCATTGCAAATATGGTCACTATTACTGTCAAGAAATCCAGCAGGGAACCTTTACTCTTTTTCATCACAACACTATCCCAACAGCGATGTCGCCTTGGTAGTAAGACTCTGTACAATGGTCGTAATGAATGTTGTCAGACTATCCTTCAATACCACACAAAGCAAAAGGGCAATGATGCAAAGTCCTGCTGTCACCAAAATTCCATCAATTCCACTGCTTTTCTTTAATAAAGTATTCTTCCAATTTTTCATATCCATTTCCTTTCTTAAGTAAAAAATAATGATGCACTGAACAAATGTGTTATACATGCGTACAATGTAAGTACCAGCACTAATGCAAATATGCCCAGTTGATAAAATGTTACCCGCCTATCCAGCTGCTCCTTTTTTCGGCTCTGAAGCAGAAGCTCCATTTCTTTAATTTGTTCCGCAATATCCCCCAAAAGTTCCACTGCCTGCCCAGACTCCATGGCCTGCAATATTGTAATGCACAAGGTATCAATATACCGGTTATTAAAGCATCCTTGAAAACGCTCAAGGGCTTCATCCAAGTCTGCTTTCATCACAATATCCCCAGACAACATCTGTAAGCCATCCCGTAGCCTAAGCTGTGATACTCTTCCATAGCACTCTGACAATGCATCTGTTACATAGACACCTGCCCGAATCTGTATTCCCAAAGCACAATAGATGAGATCCAGCTCCGAAATCATCTCCCGGTTATCCCTTCGATTTGCATATTCAATATATATTCCGGGTAGAAATATTCCTACGATTCCCAGCATCACGGCCACCAGACCATCCATGTATGTTCCGACAAAAATCCCCAAAAGACCCATAAACCCGCTAAGCAGAAAAAATGAAATCGGATTAATCCATTTCCCCAAATGATATGCCGCTCCATTCTTCCTCAGAAAGCTATCCCATCTGTCATAGCTCCATATCGGTCCTGAATAATTCTTCAAAAGCATACAGATATTGTCATATGCATCCAGCATGCGACCTACCGGATTCCAAAAAAGCTGCAAAAGTACAACTCCCATAAATATGCACACCACTATCACTATGCGCACAATCATGATCCACATTTCCATTATTCTACCCTCTCCCTATGTTGAAATTTTTCTTACCTGCAAGCCAAACAATAAAAGGATTATCCCGATACCAAGGAGACAACCTCTCCCTACCAATGTCCCGGTAATAATCTGTGTCATGGGTACTCCCACAAGCACCTCCACCGCCTTAAGTATCACCACCGTCATTCCGCCAAGTATCAAAATATTTATCCATGCTTCCTTAGCCATGTTTTTCCGCTCCCTCCGAAGCTTGATATCCTCCCGGACTGCCCGTCTGCTTTGTCCTACTAAAATAGTAAAATCTGCTGAATAGCTAAGGGTAATCTCCATGTTATAGATGATTTCCTTAAACTTTGGATGCTGGATTTTCTCAGCCATTTGCAATAATGCCAGTCCGGCATTCCCCAAGGTCTGCGCCTCAAAATATCCCTCCTCCAGCACAGATCTTAAAGGCTCCTTTAAATACACACTGATCTGCTGCAAAATGGAGGTAATTTCTCCAGACGTAATACTGTAATTTCCCAGAAAATCTAAAAACTTTAAGAGCTCTTCATCGGTTCTGTTGTAATTTCGAAGCATCAGACCACTCAAAAGCACGTATCCCCCGAAATAAATCAGAAGCACCAGCATTCCACTCATCCACCATGCAAATCCCAGCATCACCCCCAAAAAGTACAATGCGCCACCCAATAATAAACAGATTGTAATTCCGATTTCCGGAGTAATCCCCAGGAATTTCACACCGACTCCGCTGTAAACCAGCACTTTCTCAATCCGGTATAAGAACCCCTTCCGGCGATACTGCAAAAGCAGACTATTCCGATACTCCTGCGTACGCTTCTTTGCCACATTTTCCAAAGAATCCTGTGCAAGAAAAAGAACACTGTGCAAGAACCTTTCCTCCCGCATCCAATAAAAAAGTAGTATAAAGAACAGAAATAACTCCACAAAGAGCAGTCCCTTAATCATCTATGTCCTCCTCTCCCTCCCAAATCTTACGATATCTCAGTTCTTCACATTTCTCATCCCAGCCTTCCCCGCCATAGACCTGAGACACCTTATAATGTTCCATAAAGATACAGGTATCAAAGCATTCCATCATTTTCATCAGCTCATTTCTGGTATAACGACTGCCCTGCATAGCATAATCCACCAGCTTAGTCGTTGCCTTATCCGCAGAGGGCGCATGAATGGTGGCCGCACAAAGCTGCCCGGTATACGCTGCATTTAACAAATACAACGCCTCGTCCCCTTTTACCTCGCCAATGATAAAGAAATCCACATCCATGGTAAGTCCCGCAATACTGATATTTTTCAAATCATAATTCACCTGGCTTTCCCCATTGCCGGGCAAAGAATGAAGAAACATCATATCTGGATGTCGCTTGGTTGTCAGCTCATCCGCCTGCTGGGTTACAAGTATGGCCATATTGTCTGGAAGGGTCTCCTTCAAAGCATTCAGAAGGGTCGTCTTGCCAGAAGAGTTTCCTCCACAAATCAGTGTGGACCCCTGCCT
>F42_Fallow_Deer__coassemble_485_pt1 | contig 11676 bp, 6 predicted proteins | sample F42_Fallow_Deer__metabat2_low_PE_003 | metagenome-assembled genome bin F42_Fallow_Deer
TAATCATACCGATAGCCATTTCATCCGCAATAATACCGGAGATGGTAGTTGCCTTGGTATCTCCCGGAATGGCAATCATATCCAGTCCCACGGAACATACACAAGTCATTGCCTCCAGCTTTTCTAAAGTAAGTGCACCTGCCACTACTGCATCAATCATACCCTGATCTTCGCTGACAGGAATAAACGCACCACTAAGTCCACCAACATAAGAAGAAGCCATTACACCGCCCTTCTTCACCTGGTCATTTAACAGAGCAAGAGCTGCGGTGGTACCAGGAGCACCTGCGTACTCTAAACCGATTTCACACAAAATATCCGCAACACTATCGCCGATTGCAGGGGTCGGTGCTAAGGATAAATCTACAATACCGAAAGGCACACCAAGTCGCTTTGAAGCCTCCTGCGCAACCAGCTGACCAACACGGGTTACCTTGAACGCAGTCTTCTTGATGGTTTCGCAGAGAATCTCAAAGTTCTTGCCACGCACCTTCTCCAGCGCAGTCTTCACTACACCCGGTCCGCTGACACCCACATTGATAATCTTGTCAGCCTCAGTTACACCATGGAATGCACTTGCCATGAAAGGATTATCGTCAGGAGCATTACAAAATACTACTAATTTTGCACATCCTAAAGAATCATCTTCCTTGGTGTACTCTGCCGCCTGAATGATCATCTCACCCATCAGCTTTACCGCATCCATGTTGATACCGGTTTTGGTAGAACCCACATTAACAGAACTGCATACTCTCTCCGTGGTAGAAAGAGCCAGTGGAATGGAACGAATCAACAGTTCATCTGCCGGTGTCATTCCCTTACTCACCAGTGCAGAATAACCACCAATGAAATTGACACCTACTTCATGAGCAACCTTATCCAGCGTTTTTGCAATAGATGCAAAATCTTCCACCGTCTTACATGCTGCGCTGCCTACCAGTGCAATAGGGGTAACTGAAATTCTCTTATTTACAATGGGAATACCGAATTCTCTGGAAATCTCCTCACCGGTCTTTACCAAATCCTTAGCAGCATTGTAGATCTTATCATAAATTTTTTTGTTTAATACGTCTAAATCCGAATCGATACAATCAAGAAGACTGATACCCAGAGTGATGGTTCTCACATCAAGGTTCTCTTCTTCGATCATTTTATTAGTTTCTGCAACTTCAAATAAATTAATCACGTCTTAGTCTCCTTAGATTCTGTGCATTTTATCAAAAATTTCTTCCTTCTGACACTTGATAGATACGCCGATTTCCTCGCCAAGCTTCTCCAGCTCATCAGCAAGGTCTCCGTGCTGCTTATTCATTCCCGTAGTATCTACAATCATCATCATATTAAAAAATCCAGATACGATAGTCTGGGAAATATCTAAGATATTTACCTGACTCTCTGCTAAATATGTACAAACCTTAGCGATAATTCCCACGGTATCCTTACCAACAACAGTAATAATGGTTTTCTTCATAATCATTTTCTCCTTTATTAAACCATCTCGACTAACGTCTCGAGAATGTTTTCGCCTTATGGAGCTCTTTGTGCACGCACAAAGCTCTGCAAGACTCATTATACTACAAAATCAAACAATATTATAACCGTCTCTTCAGAAAAATCAAGTCATTCTCTCCTACGCAATCTGTATTACAGGCGAAACCTCGCTCCTTTTAGCCACCTGTATATCAAAGTCCGAAGCATTGTAGGGGTTGTCCCCCATGGTAATCTCCATGCGTACCGCCTCATAGGCAAGCTCCGGCAGATTGTTATCCTTGCTCAGATGTCCCAGCACAATGGACTTCATATTGTCATGTAGAATCCTACTCAGGAGTCTTCCTGAATTCTCATTAGAAAGGTGTCCTCTGTCACCTAAAATACGCTGCTTTAGATGATACGGATAGGGACCTACCTGAAGCATGTTCACATCATGATTTGCTTCAATCAGTACTGCATCCATTCCTCTAAGGCACTCTACAGTGTAATCATTAAAATAGCCCAAATCCGTACATACTGCCACTCTCCGGCAGCCATAGCTTACACGATATCCCACCGGTTCTGCCGCATCATGAGATATCTTCATAGGATTAATCACCAAATCCTTGATGCAAAGCCTATTATCCGGTCTTACTGGCACAAAAAGCTCTTCTTCAATATTTCCCACCGAGGAACATTTCTGAATTGCAGAAATGGTACCCGGTGTGGCATAGATGGGAATATGGTACTTCCTCGCCAAAACGCCTAGTCCCGCAATGTGATCCACATGTTCATGGGTAACTAAGATACCATCCAGATCTCTTCCGGTAATGTCCAGCTCATTTAAGCCCGCCTCAGCCTTCTTACCGCTGATGCCCACATCTACCAGCAAGTGTGTAGCTTCGGAACCTATATAAATACAGTTTCCGCTGCTTCCGCTTGCAATACTACATAAACGCATAATTACTTCAATTCTCCCTCCAGTAGATGTTTATCACATCACCATCTTTTAAGTATTCCATATAGTCTGCAGGACGATTGTTGATTTCACAAACAATGCTTCTTCCCCTAGACTCCTTTAAATCAAAATCAATATAATCAAACACATCCACATACACATAGGATGTCTTACCACTCATAGTAATGGGTCTTCCATTTACCATAACTACAATACTTCCCGGCTTAGCAGATACAAACGCACTGGGCACAGGCTGTGACTCCACTGCCGCCGGTATCTCTTCCTTCTGCTCCGGCGTAGGATGCGGAATCGGCTGTGGTTCCTTCGACATTTCCTTGGCTATGTCCTCTTCCAACAGCTCATCTATGGTCTGTACCTTTTCTTTCTTCTCAAAATCCAAAGTAAAAGTATCAAATACCTTGGTATCCTTCAAGGCTGGCACACCATTTACCATAATCTGAACCTCCTGGGTAAGTACCATATCAAGTAATGCTGCAGCCTGCTCTGCAGTATACCAGTTGGCTACCTCGATATCGTCCCCATCCTGAATAACATAGGAAGGTACCTGAATAACACCACCCACATAAGCGGTCTTCGGAAGCTTCACATTCTTACCGGAAACCTTGATGGTTATATGTTCCTTTAACTCCGGCAGACTTCCAAGCTCTACATGTACCGGCTCCCCTTCGGTAGAAGGAGTTACCACCACCTTGGAGCCATTGATTACTTTTGTGTGAATATCTGCTTCATTACCATCTACGGTAATCACAGCAGCCTCCCCCTGTAATCCTCTCGCCATGCGGCTCTTACCATTCACATTATATACAATTCCCTTACCACGCTTCGGGAATAGGGATTCGTTAGAAAATCCCGCTGCAATGGCGGCATCCACTACGGACAGCTTACCATTATCATATAACTTTACCCTCTGGTCATTGAATGTTACAAAGATAAAATTGTTACTCATCTCATAGAAGCTTAAGCAAATACCAATGGGTGTTACCATCAGGGAATCCTTGCGAGCTTCCGGAACCTCAAAATCAATGGTCTGCATTACTTCCTGACCACGGATTGCCACACGCTCCTTCGCAAGTCCCAGCTCCGACGCAAGTTTTTCGGTATAGCCGGGAATCATTCCACCACCACCTACTACAAATACTGCACTTACCGCCTTATCACCATTCAGTTCACGGATAATCTCTGCCACCTGCTTCGTCATACTCTCAATGGCAGGATTCAGTAAATCCATTACTTCTGTAGAAGAAATAGTCTGTGGAAGTCCGATAATATCCGCATATTCAATGGTTTCCTTTTCACCTGCCTGACGCTTAATGCTTTCCGCAGTTTCAAAATCCACCAGACAATGCTGTACAATCAGCTCTGTCAGACTGTCACCTGCAATGGGAAGCATACCGTACGCGGTAATAGTTCCCTCTTTCGTGATGGAAATATCGCTGGTTCCTGCGCCCACATCCACAAGAGCAAGGTTCAACATACGGAACTTTTCAGGAATCGCCACGGTAATGGCTGCAATCGGCTCCAGAGTAAGATTTACTACATGAAGTCCGGCGATTTCCACTGCCTTGTAAAGACCATCTACTACATCATCCGGCAGGAAGGTTGCAATCAAATCTACACCTACGGATTTCGCCTTATGACCTTCCAGATTACCGATTACATAGCCATTTAAGTAATAGCGCATAGCGGTATAACCAACACAATAAAACTGCATCTCGGTATCATTGGTCTTGGAGAATTCCTCGTAAGCCTTCTCCACACCCATGGTATCCAGTGCATAAATATCCTCGGTAGTCAGCTCCTTATCCACTCCGTAGGTATACTCTACCGAAGTGGTGACGGTACGGAGCACACGACCTGCCGCAGCAATACATACGCCAGTAAGCTTAGTATCAAGGTCTCTCTCTAAAAGCTCCTTCACCGCACGTATGCTTTCACCAACCTTCACAATATCATGGATCTGACCATCAATCATCGCTCTGGTTTCATGCTCCTTAATACGCTGGGCAAGGATTTTAAAACGGTTACCATCCTTATATCCTACCGTACCTACAATACTTCTGGTACCGATATCCAGTCCAAATACTAATTCCTGTTTTTCTCCTAACATAGCCATGTATATTCCTCCAGCCTCTGTTTTATTGCCAGATATGTGTCCTCCAGCGTACCACTATTATCAATAACAAAATCGCAGCTTGCCCGAAATTCCTCTTCGGACAACTGATTTGCCATAATCTGTGAAATTTTCTCGTCCGAATAGCCCCTGCTTTCCTTAAGGCGCACCCTTCGGACATCCTCTCTCGTATAAATATACCACATTTCATCCACAATGTGACCATATCCTGCTTCAATTAATAGCGCAGCTTCAATAAAAAACAGCTCCACATCGCCTTTTTCCTCGGCTTCGGTAATTTTCTCCCGGATATATTCCTCCACTCTGGGATGAACAATCTCATTTACCTTATCAAGCAGTACCTCATCAGAGAATATTTTAGCAGCCATTTTCTTTCTGTCAATCTCGTCATCTGCCCCAAGGATATCTCTTCCAAGAAGTCCTACGATTTCCTCATAGCATATATGCCCCTTTTGCTGCACAATATGAGCCACCTCATCTGCCAGATAAATCCGGCATCGGTAATGCTCTCTGATAAAAGAGAGCACCTGGGATTTGCCACTTCCCACGCCTCCTGTAATTCCAATCAGTTTCATAAACGCTCCTAAAGATTAGTGTGCATCGTACCAATCTTTTCCTACATGTAAATCTACGGCAAGGTCCACTGCCAAATCTGCAGCCTCTCTCATATTGTCTGCAAGAATTGCCTTCGCCTGAACTACTTCCTCTTCCCGAACCTCAATCAGAAGCTCATCATGCACCTGCAAAATCAGCTTGGATTTTAAGCCAGCTTCCCTAAGTGCCTTCCACACCTTAATCATAGCAAGCTTGATTATATCCGCTGCGGTACCCTGTATGGGCGCATTCATAGCCACTCTCTCTCCAAAAGATCTTTGCATAAAATTGGAGGAAAATAACTCTGGGATAGGTCTTCTCCTTCCGAATAAGGTGGTCGTATAACCGTCCTTTTTCGCATTCTCCACCAAATCATCTAAATATGTCTTAAGTCGCGGATAGGTTGCAAAGTACTGTTCAATATAGCCCGCCGCCTCTTTTCTGCTGATACTTAAATCCTGACTAAGACCAAAGGAGCTGATACCGTACACGATACCAAAGTTTACGGCTTTCGCATTTCTTCTCTGAAGCTCCGTTACCTCTTCAAAAGGGATTTTGAATACCTTGGATGCCGTGATTCTATGGATATCCTGCTCGCTCTGATATGCGCTGATAAGCTCCTCATCTCCCGACAAATGAGCCAGCACACGAAGCTCAATCTGAGAATAGTCTGCATCCATAAGGAGGCATCCTTCTCCCGGTACAAATACCTTACGAATCTGCTTTCCAAGCTCCATACGCATAGGAATGTTCTGTAAATTGGGCTCTGTAGAACTGATTCGTCCCGTTGCAGTAATGGTCTGATTAAAGGTGGTATGGATTCTGCCATCCTCACGGATACATTCTGCCAGCCCCTCTGCATAGGTAGATTTCAGTTTCGTTAAGGTTCTGTACTCTAAAATATCATTGACGATAGGATACTCCGGTGCCAGCTTTTCCAGCACATCTGCCGCAGTGGAATAACCGGTCTTGGTCTTCTTCCCACCGGGGATTCCCATCCTTTCAAACAAAATCTCTCCCAGCTGCTTTGGAGAATTAATATTAAACTCAACCCCGGCACTTTCGTGAATACTCTTTTCCAGTTCCACAATCCTGGAAGTCAATGCCTCTCCGTAAGCCTTCAGCTCTTCCTTCTTAACCAGTACGCCCTCTTTTTCCATATCATAGAGTACATAGGTCAGTGGCATCTCCATCTCCCGCATCAGATGATACATGCCCTGTTCCTTCAGCTTCTCTATAATCTTATCCCCTGCCACATAAGCAGTGTATGCCTGATACATGAAGAAGCCCGCAAACTCCTCCCCTTTCTCACTTGCAGCCTGAGGAAGAGTAAGCTTCCCGAAAAGCTCCTTGTAGCCGGGAATAGAGATTCCAAGATACTCCGTAGCAATGGCCTCTCCATCATAATCGTTCTTTAACGGATTACACAGATATGCCCCCAGCACGATATCAAAATAGTTTTCTAAATTATCATAGGTCAGATAATCGTATTTATTTTTTATATTTAAAGTGTAAATTACAGCCTTCTCAGAAAGTGCCCAAATGGCATCTTCCAGTTCTCTGTCTGCCTCCGGCTCTTCGAAAGTCTCAAAAAGGGAAAGCTGTTCATTTTCCTTTTTCGCCACCTGCTCTTCGTAGAAGAAATAAATCTCCTTCTCCGATACTGCAAGGGCTGCTCCCAAAAGCTTTTCATCCCCGCAGATTAGTTCCAGACCTACCTTAGAACCCTTCTTCACCTTCCTGCACAGTGCGGTAAAATCACTTTTCTTTTCTAAAATATGGAAGCCCTCGGAAATATTGGCAGACTGCTCCTCCGCCATATTTCCCTCAAAGCGGCTCAGCATATTCTTAAACTCCAGCTGCTTAAAGAGCTGGTATGCTTCCTGGGTAAAATACCCTTCTGCTCTGGCACTTTCATAATCCAGCGTAATATCGCAGTCCGTCTTAATGGTGGCCAAGGTCCTGCTTAGCTCTGCAAGATGCCTATTCTCCATTAGAGATTCCTTGATGCTCTTCTTAGAGATGTTCTCAATATTGGCGTAAATATTCTCGATAGAGCCATACTCCACCATCAGGGAAGCAGCTGTTTTCTCACCAACCTTTGGCACTCCCGGAATATTGTCCGCTGTATCTCCCATCAGAGCCTTTAATTCAATAAACTGGGTAGGTGTCACTTGATACTTTTCAAGCACGTCTCCCTCATAATAATCTTCAATCTCCGTTCTTCCCATCTTCGTCTTGGGAATACGAATCTTGATATGCTTTGATGCAATCTGCAGTAAATCACGGTCCCCAGACACTAAAGATACTTCGATACCATCAGCCTCTGCTTTTTTCGCCAAAGTTCCCATAATATCATCCGCTTCCCAGCCTGCATGCTCAATGGTTACCACACCCATTGCAGAAAGTACCTCTTTTATCACCGGCACCTGCTGGCGAAGCTCATCTGCCATAGGCTTACGTGTCCCCTTATACTCTGCAAAAAGCTCATGGCGGAAGGTGGGAGCCTTTACATCAAAGGCAACTGCCAGATAATCCGGCTTTTCTTCATCCAGAAGCTTAAATAAAATATTTAAAAAACCATAAATCGCATTGGTGTGAAGTCCCTTTGCATTGGTAAGGTCCGGCACACCATAAAAGGCTCTGTTTAAAATACTATGTCCATCAATTAAAACCAATTTTTTACTCATTGCTACATCTCTTTTCAGCATTAATATAAAATCCAAACAATAATTGCAGCTACAGCTGCTACCACTAATAATTCCCAGAAAAATCCGATTTCCAAGAACCTCTCATGAAACTGAATCTTTGCTTTGGCAGCCTCCATCCGAAGCTGCATCTCCTTATTTAAGTCGAAGGCACTACCTTCCTCCAGACGCTCTAAGCCCTTATCAATCAGAAACTGGATGGTCAGCTCTTCCCTACAGCTTTCACAGGTGGAGGTATGCTTCGCAAATTCCTTCAGCTGGGTAAAGTTCATCTCATCATCAATAAATAAAGGGATTTTCTTTTCGTACTCTTTGCAATCCATGCATTTTCCACCTTTCGCTGTACAATAAACATTTCAGAACCATTCGCTCGCTTCTTCCTTCGGAACCATTCGCAAAATCGCATGGTTCCGAAGGCTATACCAAGTCAAAGAGACTTATCTGGTTGGACTCGGGCAGGTTACCCAGAAGTCCTAAGCGGTCCATCAGTTCAATAACGGTCTGGGATACTTTCGTACGCTGCCTAAAGTCATCCTTAGATAAGAATGGTCCATCCTTGGCTGCCTCCACAATGGCATCCGCCGCTTTTTCGCCCAGACCATCAATACTACTCAAAGAAGGCATAATCTTGCCGTCAATTACCTGAAACAGTCTGGAACCGGCAGTAAATATGTCAATGGGCATGAATTCATAACCTCTTGCATACATTTCCTGCACAATACGCATATCTGAATAAGAGTTTTCCTCTTTATTGGAAAGATTATCCATGCGCTTACGATAATCCTCCATAATATTTTCCAAATGTCTCTGCCCTTGACACATGAGCTCGTAAGAAAACGCCTTTGCACGGATACTGAAGTATGCCGCATAGTATGCCTGTGGATGATATACTTTACAATAAGCAATTCGCCACGCCATCATAACATAGGCTGCCGCATGGGCTTTCGGGAACATGTACTTAATCTTCTTACAGGACCAGATATACCAGTCCGGCACATCCTTTTCCTTCATAGCAGCTTCCCACTCCGGCTTTAAGCCCTTGCCCTTACGCACACTCTCCATGATGGTAAAGGAAAGACCTGCTTCCACTCCCTGATTAATCAGGTAGGTCATAATATCATCTCGGGTACAGATACAGGTAGAAATGGTTGCTGTACCCTCCTGAATCAGGGTCTGGGCATTGCCGAGCCATACGTCCGTACCATGGGACAGTCCTGCAATTCGAACCAGATCTGAAAAATGCTGGGGCTGTGTATCAATTAACATCTGCATCGCAAAGTCCGTACCGAACTCCGGAATTCCCAGTGCTCCCAGCTTACAGCCGCTAATCTGCTCCGGTGTAATCTTCAGAGCTGATGTATTCTGGAACAGGCTCATTACCCCCGGGTCATCCAGCGGAATAGTGGTAGGGTCAATCCCCGTCAAATCCTGAAGCATACGAATCATGGTAGGATCATCATGTCCCAGAATATCAAGCTTTAATAAGTTATGGTCAATAGAATGGTAATCAAAGTGTGTCGTAATGGTCTCCGTGGTCATATCGTTTGCCGGATGCTGCACCGGAGTAAAGGAATTAATGTCCTGTCCGATAGGAAGAACTACGATGCCTCCGGGATGCTGCCCGGTACTTCTGCGCACACCGGTACAACCGATACTAATACGCTCTATCTCGCTTTTACGCTTGGTAATACCACGCTCTTCGTAATAATTCTTCACATAACCAAAGGCAGTCTTATCAGCCAGTGTACCGATGGTTCCTGCACGGAAGGTCTGCCCCGCACCGAAGATAACCTCGGTATACTTATGGGCCTTGGACTGATACTCACCGGAGAAGTTAAGGTCGATATCCGGCTCCTTGTCACCATTGAATCCAAGGAAGGTCTCAAAGGGAATGTCAAAGCCCTCCTTAATCAGCTTCTCTCCGCACTGTGGGCAGTTTTTATCCGGCATATCAATTCCCGCCATACCTGCATAGGCACGCACTTCGTCAGAGTAAAAGTCCACATAGTGACACTTAGGACATAGGTAATGAGGACTCAAAGGGTTAACCTCCGTAATACCGGACATGGTTGCCACAAAGGAGGAACCTACGGAACCTCTGGAACCTACCAGATATCCGTCCTCTACGGACTTCCACACCAGCTTCTGGGCAATGATGTACATTACGGCGAAACCGTTGCTGATAATGGAGTTTAATTCCTTCTGCAAACGCTTCTCTACGATTTCCGGTAAATCCGGCCCGTAGATTTCATGAGCCCTGTTGTAACAGATATCAGTCAGTGTCTTATCACTGTCTTCAATAACAGGAGCACACTTGTCCGGACGAACCGGCGCAATGGTCTCTATCATATCCGCAATCATATTGGTATTGGTAATCACCACTTCCTTGGCCTTATCGCTTCCAAGGTATGCAAACTCCTCCAGCATCTCATCTGTGGTATGGAGGTAAAGAGGTGCCTGATCGTCTGCATCTGCAAAGCCCTTACCCGCCATGATAATGCGACGGTATACCTCATCCTCCGGGTCGAGGAAATGCACGTCACAGGTGGCCACTACCGGCTTATTAAACTGCTCTCCCAAGGAAACAATACGCTTATTAATGGCGTAGATATCTTCCTTGGAATTGATATCTCTATATTTATCAGAGAGGGTCATGAACTTATTATTGCCCCATGGCTGAATCTCCAGATAATCGTAAAAGCTGACAATTCTGGCAATATCCGCATCAGATTTACCATCGAGAAGTGCCCTGTAAAGCTCTCCCGCCTCACAGGCGCTGCCAATAATCAGACCTTCCCGGTATTTATTAATCAGACTCTTGGGAATACGGGGATGTCTGTTAAAATAGGTAAGATGTGACTGGGAAACCAGACGGTATAAATTGATTCTCCCCAAATCATTCTTCGCCAGTAAAATACAGTGATAGGAAGGCATCTTGCGGATTAAATCCACACTGGAATTGCCCAGTTCATTGACTTCCTTTAAGGTATTTACCTTATGCTCCCTCAGCATAGGAATAAACTTTACAAATATCTGCGCCGTACACTCTGCATCATCCACCGCACGATGGTGATTATCCAGTGAAATTCCCATTGTCTTTGCCACAGCATCCAGAGTATGCTTTGCCTGACTGGGCAGTAAAATTCTGGCAATAGGCACGGAATCGATATATGTATACTCCGTAGGAAGGGAAAGCCTTCTGCAATTCTCAATAATAAAGCTCATATCGAAATTAGCATTGTGTGCCACCAGTACGCAGTCCTCACAGAATGCCACAAACTCCGGTAATACCTCTTCGATTTTCGGTGCATCGATAACCATTTCGTCATTGATGCTGGTAAGCTTCTCAATTTCAAAAGGAATGGGCACTTCCGGGTTTACAAAGGTTGAAAAATGGTCGGTAATCTTACCGTTTTCTACCTTCACCGCACCGATTTCAATGATACGGTTATTAATCGGAGAAAAGCCCGTGGTCTCAATATCGAATACCACAAAGGAGGAATCTAAATCCTGCCCATTCTCTCCAACAACGATGTCTCGTAAATCATCTACAATATATCCTTCCACACCATAGATAATCTTAAAGAAGTCCTGCTTGTCCGGATTGGAATCCCCGGCTTCCTTTCTCTTATTTTTCTCTTCCTTCCAAAGGTCTTCCCACACATGGTTGGCATCCGTAAAGCTCTGCACCGCACCATGGTCGGTGATAGCGATTGCTTTGTGTCCCCACTTATAGGCACGCTTTACGATATCCTTTGCCTCAGATACACCATCCATATCACCCATCTTGGTAT
>F42_Fallow_Deer__coassemble_487_pt1 | contig 11614 bp, 9 predicted proteins | sample F42_Fallow_Deer__metabat2_low_PE_003 | metagenome-assembled genome bin F42_Fallow_Deer
CACAGTTTTATTATTTTGCTCGAAGCTCGAACAGACATGGACGAATCACAGAACGTAAGTCAGTCACTTTGTGAAATTTAAGCAGTTTCGACCAGCTTCCCATCCGAAACCATTATCCTTAAAGAAAAGGCTGGCATCAATTTCGTGAGGAATCCGCCTTATGCGGAACAAATACGTCCATCTGTCTAACACGCGCCGAGACACGAATGGAACGAAAATGATAAGCTGATATTGTTACGGAATACTTCTTACCAAATGACATTGTACCAAAGTAACAGCCTTTATTATAACTACAGTCTTGTCACTACAAAGATATCATAAATAGCTCTGATTGCAGTTTCGAAATCGTCGTTCTCTACACCGATAATGATGTTTAACTCAGAAGATCCCTGATCTATCATCTTAACATTTACATTTGCATGAGCAAGTGCGGAGAAGATACGGCCTGCAGTACCTCTTGCAGACTTCATACCACGACCAACTACTGCGATAAGTGCAAGATCAGATTCGATATCGATTACGTCAGGATTTGCAAGTCTGTGAAGACCACCTACTACCTTCTGCTCCTTGTGCATGAATTCATCCTGATGTACAAACACAGTCATGGTATCAATACCGGAAGGAACGTGCTCAAAGGAGATACCATTCTCTTCGAAGGCCTGTAATACCTTACGTCCGAATCCGATTTCAGAGTTCATCATATCTTTTTCAATATTGATAGAACAGAAGCCCTTCTTACCTGCGATACCGGTAATCACGTATTTTGACTTCTGACAGGTACTCTCTACAATCCAAGTACCATTGTCCTCAGGTGCATTAGTATTACGGATATTGATAGGAATACCTTCCTGACGAACAGGGAAGATTGCATCTTCATGAAGTACAGTTGCACCCATGTAAGCAAGCTCACGTAACTCACGATACGTAATGGTCTCGATAGCTACAGGATCCTTTACCACACGTGGATCTGCTACAAGGAAACCTGATACGTCGGTCCAGTTCTCATATACATCCGCCTTTGCAGCCTTTGCTACAATAGAACCTGTGATATCCGATCCTCCTCTGGAGAAGGTCTTAACGGTTCCGTCTGCATATGCGCCATAGAAGCCCGGGATAACCGCTGCTTCACACTTCTCTAATCTTGCAGATAATACTTCGTTGGTTTTGTCTGCATCAAATTTACCATCTTCATCAAAGAAAATAACGTTAGCAGCGTCAATAAATTCAAACTTCAGATAAGAAGCCATGATAATACCGTTTAAGTACTCACCACGGGATGCAGCATAGTCCTTACCAGCCTTTGCCTTGAAATTCTTCTCTACAGTCTTAAATGCATCCTCTAAAGATAAATCCAGCTTTAAGCCATCGATGATTTCCTGATAACGAGCCTTGATGGCTGCCATCTCTTTACTGAAATCCTTATCTGCCTCTGCTAAAGCGTAGCAGGCATAAAGCATATCTGTTACCTTGGTATCTTCCGGGAATCTCTTGCCCGGTGCGGAAGGAACTACGAATTTTCTCTCCTTATCTGCGCGGATAATTGCGCCAACTTTCTCAAACTGCTCTGCACTTGCAAGAGAGCTTCCACCGAATTTAACTACTCTTCTCATAATAAATATGTCTCCTCAATCAATTATAACTGCAAAAATGTATCAATCAACTTATGTCCTACCGGCTCAAAATTACCGGATGCCTTACCATCTTCCTCCGTATAATCCCAATCCTTGGAAAGCTGGTTTGTACTATCGTAAAGCATATAAGGAACATTGTCAGTCGTATGGGTACGACAGCGGACCGGTGTAGGATGATCGGGAAGAACAAGGAGTCTGAAATCTACACCTGCTGTCTCTAATCTTTCTACTACAGGTCCGATAACCTTTTCATCCAGATACTCAATTGCCTGTACCTTACGCTCAATGCTGCCCTGATGCCCCATCTCATCAGGAGCCTCTACATGAATATACGCAAAATCATAATCTTCGTCAAGCAATGCTTTCACTGCAGCATCAACTTTTCCTGCATAATTAGTATGTAAACCACCATTTGCACCGGGAACCTCTGCAACGCCCATGCCTGCACCTACGGCGATACCCTTCAGCAAATCTACCGCAGATACCATCATGCCTTTTTTACCGGTCTTCTCTTCAAAAGAAGATAATAGAGGCTTAGTTCCTGCGCCCCAGAACCAACAGCAGTTTGCTGGATTTAATCCCTGTTTTTTTCTTTCTATATTAAGCGGATGATTCTTTAAAATATCATAGCTCTTCTTCATCATCTCACGTAGATTAGCATCCTCAGGTAAGTACTGACCGATGGTCTGACCAAGTACATCGTGAGGCGGTGTCAATTCCACTACCTGTCCCTTATCCCAGATAAGGCAGTGACGATAGCTGGTTCCTACATAGAACTGATAAGTCTCATTAGCAAGTATTTTAGCCACCTCTTCTAAGAGAACTGCACAGTCCTCAGTACTGATTTCGGAAGAACTGTGGTCGATAATGGTCTGGTCTTCAAAAGGTACATCTTCCTCTGAAATGGTAACGATATTACATCTGAGTGCAATGTCGGATTCCTTCATAGGAACACCAATACTCAGGGCTTCCAAGGGTGAACGTCCCGAATAATATTTCTTTGGGTCATAGCCCATTACAGAAAGGTTTGCAGTGTCAGAGCCGGGCTTCATACCATCTGGAATGGTGTGAACCATACCTACCTCGGACATTTTACTTAAGCTATCCATATTGGGAGTGTTAGCATATGCCAGCGGAGTCTTATTACCCAAAGCCTCGATAGGCTCATCTGCCATACCATCTCCCAAAACTACTACATATTTCATAACCTTTACTCCTCAATAAATTACTTTTCTACACGAATTCTCATATATACTTTATCGCCTAAAGCTGCATACTTCTCAGCGAAGTCTTTTTCCTTCATTTCTAAAGTGAAGTAACCGAAGTCATCTCTACCTTCGATAACAACTTCCTCACCACCCGGGAATGCTGCAAGTACTTCATCCTTAGCGGAGGCTTTCGCACGTACAAAAAAGCTTCTGGAAACTTCCGAAATATCTGCCAGCTTTGCTTCCTCTGCGTCCCAGAATACCGGCACATTATTACCAAGATTTCTAGCGCATTCTACAACATCACCAACTACGGCACTTGCAGTAGGAAGCTTTCCTGCTCCACGTCCGTAGTACATGGAATCGCCAAGCATATTGCTTCGTACAAATACACCATTAAATACATCATTTACCATATATAATGGGTAATCTGCTGAAATCATGAAAGGTGCTACCATTGCAAGGGTTCCGTTCTCGGTATTCTTGCTCATACCGAAAATCTTTACTGCCATGCCTGCTGCCTTGGCATATACAAAATCATCCGCAGTAATCTTAGTGATACCCTCAGTGTAGATATTCTCATATTTTACATTCTTACCAGTCATAAGAGATGAAAGAATAGCAATCTTACGGCAGGCATCGTAGCCCTCTACGTCAGCCTCTGGATTACGCTCTGCATATCCAAGCTCCTGAGCCTTGGCAAGTACCTCTGCGAAATCCGCACCCTCTTTATCCATCTTAGTTAATATGTAATTGGTAGTACCATTTAAAATACCGGTAATACTCTCGATCTTCTCTGCCGTAAGTGCATTGTTTATCGTGCGGATAATAGGAATACCGCCGCCAACACTTGCTTCAAACATGTAGTTACAATTGTTTTCCTTTGCGATTGCAAGGAGTTCAGGTCCGTGATTGGCAACCAGCTCCTTGTTGGAGGTACATACGCTCTTGCCCTTTAAAAGTGCCGACTTTGTAAAATCGTATGCCGGCTTTACACCACCCATGGTCTCACAGATAATCTGTACATCCTCATCCTCTAATATAATATTAAAGTCGTGAACCACTTTATTCTCATATGGATCTCCCGGAAACTCACGAAGGTCTAAAATGTGCTTTACATAAAGCTTCTTACCAGCTCTTGCACCTACCACATCATTATTCTTTTCAATGACCTCTACTACACCACTTCCTACTGTACCGTATCCTAAAACTGCTACTCCAACTTCATTCATTGTTCTTTTTACTCCTTTGCCAATATCTTTACATGATGAACGCCTTTTTTATTTTCCATTTCCTCAATCATCTTTGACACATCTGTGGTATTCTGCAAAATCTGAATACTGATGCTGAGAGATGCAATTCCATTAATGGGAATACTCTGGTGGATGGTCAGGATATTCGCATGGGCATCGGCAATTGTCTTAAGCACATCCGATAAAAGCCCCGGTTCATCGTCCATCCGAAATGTCAGGGTTATCGTGGTTCCCTGTGAATTATCCCGAAACTGGAAAATATCATCTTTATACTTATAAAACGAAGACCGGCTGATTCCCACAGCATCAACCGCGTCCTGTATGGTTTCCACCTTTTCTGATTCTAAAAGCTCTTTTGCTTCCACGACCTTTAAAAGCACTTCCGGTATGGCTTTCTTGGTCACTACATAGTATTTTGACTTTTCCATCTTCTCTTTTCCGCTTGCTTTGTTTTTCTGAAACGGACACTTGTATGCCGTTGAAAGATAGTTTAGCACACTAAATTGTCGAATGCAAGGGCAAAATATACAAAATTCTCCAAAAGAAAGACAGATGTTTTCGTCAGAAGGACATCTGTCTATTTTCTTTGCACTATTCAATTCATTCAGAACCTATTCGCAAAACCACTGCTACGCAGCTTTCCTTCACAACAGCCTTCGCCTGTTGTGTGCTCATATATTTGGTTGCACCCAATAATTTTAATTGTAATTTTGCACTTACAAGAAAGCTTGACGTTCAAAATGCAACTAAAATTGCACGGTTCTGAACTGGTTCCTAAATAAGAGGGTACTTATCAGTAAGCTTCTGAACAATTGCTCTAGCCTCTGCAACCTTCTCTTCGCCGCCCTTGATTACAAGTGCGATAGCTTCTGCAATCTGATCCATATCCTCGGTATTCATACCACGAGAGGTAACTGCTGGAGTTCCGAGACGAACACCGCTGGTTACGAATGGGCTCTGAGGATCATTAGGAATGGTATTCTTGTTTGCAGTGATGTGAGCTTCATCTAAGAGCTTCTCTACTGCCTTACCGGTCAAACCAAAGTTGGTCAAATCTACTAACATTAAGTGGTTATCAGTACCACCGGATACAATCTTGATGCCTCTGTCAATAAGTCCCTTGGCAAGAGCCTGCGCATTTGCTGCAACATTCTTCTGATAGGTCTTGAAGTCATCAGATAATGCTTCCTTGAAGCAAACTGCCTTTGCTGCGATTACGTGCATTAATGGACCGCCCTGAATACCAGGGAAGATTGCCTTGTTGAAATTGAACTTGTCAGCAGCTTCCTTATTGCAAAGGATAAGACCGCCTCTAGGTCCACGAAGAGTCTTGTGAGTGGTAGTGGTAACTACATCAGCGTAAGGAATTGGGCTTGGATGAACACCTGCTGCTACAAGACCTGCAATGTGAGCCATATCTACCATGAGGACTGCGCCAACCTTATCAGCGATTTCACGGCATCTCTTGAAATCAATGGTACGAGCATAAGCAGAAGCACCTGCGATAATCATCTTAGGCTGGCACTCTACTGCAATTCTCTCCATCTCATCATAGTCGATGAAACCTTCGTCATTTACACCATAAGGAACGATTTTGAAATACTTACCAGAAATATTAACTGGTGAACCATGAGTTAAATGTCCGCCATGGTCAAGATTCATACCCATGATGGTATCACCTGGCTGGCATACTGCAAACTGTACTGCTAAGTTCGCCTGAGCACCTGAGTGTGGCTGAACATTTGCATAATCACAACCAAATAACTCTTTCGCTCTTTCAATAGCAAGGTTTTCTACCACGTCTACACACTGGCATCCACCGTAGTATCTCTTACCCGGATAACCTTCTGCATATTTATTGGTAAGTGGGCTACCCATTGCAGCCATAACTGCCTTGCTTACCCAGTTCTCAGAAGCAATCAGCTCGATGTGACTGTTCTGTCTGTTCTGTTCATCCACAATCGCCTGAGCGATTTCAGGATCCACTAACTTTACGTCGTCTAATGAATACATATCTATTCCTCCCATTTCAGAAAATATTTTGGCACTGTACCACGTTAAATTATCACCATTATAACACAAGATTTGGAGATTGCAAGATTATCTTTAATAAATTATAATAAGAAAAAGCAAGTTGAGACTTTCGAACTAGTCCTTATATATTATCACTAAGGAGCATTTACAATGTACCATATTATCGTTAATCCAGCATCACGCTCCGGAAAAGGGATCAGACTATGGGAAGATTTAATTGTTCCCTGTCTGGCGGAGCAGAATATAAAATATACCGCTCATTTTTCTAAGAAAGCTGGCGACGTAGCAAAGCTGGCTGCCGAAATCACCAAAGATGCAGCACCGGACAATCCGGTAAATCTGATTTTCTTCGGCGGTGACGGCACCTTCAATGAAGCACTACAGGGAATTTCCGATTTCCGATACGTTACTATCGGCTATGTACCTACCGGCTCCAGCAATGACCTTGCAAGAGACATAGGAATCTCAAAAGATCCCGCTCAGGCTTTCCGACAGATTTTTACCAGTGGTCGCTTACATACCATGGATCTTGGCGAAGCCACCCTCCCTGATGGCACTGTTAGGCGATTTGCTGTCAGCTGCGGCATCGGTTTTGATGCCGCTGTCTGTGAGGAAGTAAACCGTTCCACATTTAAGCGTGCCCTGAATAAAATAGGTCTTGGCAAACTGGCATATCTGGGAATTGCAGTTAAAAATCTTTTCACTGCACCATCTAGTACCTGCAAAGTGCTTCTGGACGGCAAGCAAGAGGTTGAGCTGAAGGACTTCATCTTTCTAGCAGCCATGAATCACCGCTACGAGGGCGGTGGCTTCAAATTCTGCCCCAAGGCAAATTATTGTGATGGTATCATGGACGTCTGCACCGCAGCAGGCATCTCCAGAGTACTGATTCTCTTTGCGCTGCCTACCGCCTTCTTCGGAAAGCACTACATGTTCAAGGGAATCTATGGCTACACCGGCTGTGACATGACCATTCAGACATCCATCCCACTCTGGGTTCATACTGACGGTGAGGTCGTCGGTCAGACCGACAGCTTAAAAATCACCTGCCAGAAGCAGGCAATTCGGATTATATACTAAGAAAAAGGCGTAACGGAATTGTGAAATGTTACGCCTCTTATATCTATTTTTCATACTCTACAAGTTTGTATACTTTATTTTTGGTCGCACCTTCACTAACCAACATTCCTATTCTTTCTGCCTTATTTAACAATCTACTTGCTGTTTTTACCTTCACAGACAGTAATTGGGCAGCAACCGAACTATTTACACTTCCATTTTCATCCATATAATCCAATATTATATGCATTCGTGCCGTTTCTAATTCGGACATTGATTCGGACATTGATTCGGACATTGATTCGGACATTGTATTATTTTCAAATCCTTCTCTAATCTTTATCGTTGTAATCAAGTACGTTCTATCCTCATCAGTCTCAAATTCCGGTAATGGCGAACCATTCATCCTCAATTCATTTAATATTGTCGGTATTCCTGTTGACTGTTTTTCTGACAAATCAAGTTCTTTAAAGAATTCGCCAATTCTTCGATTACGATATTTTCTTGCTCTAACTAACCCACTAGAAAACTTTTCCATGTTTATCCATTTTGCAGGTCCCGGATAATTAATTATCTGTATTTTATCCACATAAATACGAATTTCAACTGGTTCTGCCTCCCGATATGATTTATGGAAAACAGCGTTCACGATTGCCTCCTCTAAAGCATTATACGGATAATTAAAAAATCTCTCTGCTTCAGCTTGGTTTCTAATTTTGCTGACTTTTGTCACCAAAACATTTGTCTTTATATAGTCCAACGCATCACTTACCTGTTTCCATATTGGACCTGTAAAAGTCTTTTCGATAAACTTTCTTGAACTTTCTGCCTCCTTTGTATCAAACTTCACCAAATCAATCTGCGCACCAGGTATCAGTTTGTCTGGTCTTTCAGCAAACATGAGAATTGCTATATTGCGCAATTCCAATTCCGTATCAGTTTCATTTGCAACCTCCAATGATACCAATAAATCTTCCATCGTTCTTGAATTTAATTCATTCGTCAGCTTACTATTACTATCTCGTAAAAAATCTTCCACATAGCCACGCCTAATAATATCCATCTTTGCACTCCGATTGACTCTGTCGTCAAATGGTATCGAATTAAATTTTTCGAATAATTCAGCAATCTCATCCTTCTTAGCAACAGTGGTTAAAGAACCTGGCCGAATCCAATAATACATTGTTTTATCTATATTTATTTTACCATTCTTATTTGAATATACATCTTTAGGTGCTCTATAAGGTCCTGCATCTCCAGCAGAACACTTAAGATATATCAAATGCGTATTCATGTCGGGATAATTTACAACCTCAATAGTAGGAATGTAACGGGGTTCTATCTGATTGCAATATTGAAAAATTTCCTGTTGAATAGAGTCAACGTTTTCCTTTTCAACACCCTTAGGTGGTAATACTGGAATTCCATCATTAGCTCCAATGCCTATCACAAGATATCCGCCATTAACATTATCAAAATCGTTTGCAAATGCACAAATGGTACGGATAATATCCCCCGGATTCCATCCCTCTTTATATTCAACTCTATTCTGTTCTACAACTTGTCCTTCTAAAAGAGTTTCCATTTTTAGTGAAATCATCGTCTTTCTCCTGTCCCATACCCATCAATTCACAATCTAAAAAATTAATTTTCCTTTGCCAAATCCGCAGGATAAATATTTCTCGCCATACCTATATCCTTCCATCTGTTTACTTCTGTTTTGGAAATTTTGAACCGAACTTTGTCTCCTACCTCTAGTTCTTTATACATACCTTTTCTAAAGAATATCCAATCGGACTTTGCCAAATCCTCTCCTTGCCATTCATCCACATGCCCCTTTATTCTATAACACTTATATTCTGAAGGGACATTTCTTACAGCACTTATTTCTGTATGATAATACCCATCGGTTGCCATTTCTAACAAAAAATCCCCATTAATCTGTACATTAAGCTGCTGAATAAAAATTGGAAGTCTTTTCATAAATTCAGATGTACAAGGCCTTGAGATAATCCCTCTAGAACAAAATTCATCATAAACAACACTAATATCATTCTCATTGTTTAAGAAAAGTGCCTGAAGCCCTTTTAATGGTGTTCTTTCTATTTTTTCAAAATTAACTAACAATAAGGGGTAGATTTTTTTTCCAAGTCCCCAAGCGGCTCCCAACTCCGCAAGGCAAAACTGACTCTTTAAATACTGCTCAGTAATAAGAAAGATTACTGCCTCGCAATTCTCCAATTCTTCTTTAATTTTATTAATAAATCCTTCCCCCGTTGGTAGAGTGTTTGGGTAGGATGTACAAAAGATTTCCTCACGCGCAATCCCCATACCCATCTGTAAAAAATCGACAAAAGCTCTTGCCACCTCTCTATTTAACGTGCTGTGACTAATAAATATCTTCGCCATTTTCTTTTCTCCTCCTATTGTTTTTTGATTCCGACTAGCTCTAGCAAAACATTTCGCTCCATTATATAATTATCCACGATTTGTCTCAATTCTGTTTCATATCGTTTTCGCTTTTCCTTTAACTTTTTCCCAACTTTAATCATTACATCTTTGTTATATATAGGAACTTGAAGGCCCTCTAGATTTGAGTTATTTAATACGCGAATTGTCGTTCCAGATTGGATACTTTCCAAAGCTCTTTTCCCTTCCTCTGATGTCAGAAATTCAAATAATATATATGGGTGGTATTTTTCCGCATTCACACGAAGTAGTGTTAAATTACCACATATATATGCTTCCGGTGGATTTTCATCAACAATCGCAATTTTTAAAGATGTTCCCTTTGAGGTAATAAGAATATCATCCTCCTTGATTTCAAATTTCTCATGCCAGTCTTTATTCTTTGGCCAAATCATTTTAGCACCTTCGTAGTGAATACGCCCATCTCGAATATCCTTGATATTCAAATAAAAGGCAGAACCATTTTTACATAAAATATCTTCTTCCTCTTTTTTTAATTGTACTCCTCTAACTATATTTGCAATATCTTTAAGGCAAAGCAAATCACAATTCTTATTTTTGTTATTATGCACCTCCATATAGCGCAGGGGCTTAAGTGACCAGTTTTCCTCTTCCACTTGCGAAATATCCATAATACGACTAACATTATACATTTCATAATAGTTATTAAAAATATCAGTTACTATATCAATACCTTCTTTTGTTATCGAATAGAAATTTCTATTATCGCGAAAATAAAACTTGGAAATGTCAATAAAAAGAATCTTCTTTCTTCTTTTTTTGTCTTTTGCTTTATTGAATATAATGATTTCGCTACCAGTTCTAGTATTGGGATATAGATTTACAGGCAAAGTAATCACTGCCTCTACCCAATCACTCAATATCATTTTTTTCCTTAACTCCATCTCATTCTTTCTCGTCAATGTTCCTGACGTTACAATAACAATCCCCTTCCCCCTATCATTGAGATAGTGTATGGCACGCATAACATACAACCAGTCCACGAAAATATTCTTCTGCTCAATCCCCTCTAACCAATTACTATACCCCTGCGCCTGTGTATATTTATTCTGCCCCCTAGGAACATCCAGCAGAACCAAATCATATTTCTCCGTATTATTCTCTCCATTACTTCTTAAAATGTCCTGCCATACAACCATACTTTGGGGTATCCCACATATATACGTCATGATTGTACAAATATCACACATAACTGGTTCAATATCCATTCCATGATATATAACTTTCACATCTTCCTTCAATTGTCTCCATACAGCAATTCCCAGTCCACCGCTTCCACAACATAAATCCAGCATATTACTAATATTAGATTGCTCAACTAATCTTTCCACAACATTCCTTATACTGTCTGGTGTGATTGAATAAAGTGCATTAAGCTCTGCTACCTGAAACAGAATTTCCAACATTCGTTGCAATCTCTCCAGCATAATATCCCTTTTTTTATAATCTACCTTATCCATATATAGATCATCTAACCCAAAAAGATTGGCGTCTTGAGAGAATTTCTGCAATATACCTATGGCTACACTATCATTTTCTAATAACCCCCATTCAATTCTATCACTTAACCTTACCGCAGACTCTTTTACATCGTAGCTCATTGAATCACTAAATGTCCTAAGAAGAAACTCACGCCATTCATTTATTGTATGAGGCATTTCCATATTTTCCATTATTTGTTGATATATGGAAAATATCCAATAACACAAAATCATAAATACTTGATTAGAAGAATATCTCTTATTTAATTCTTGCCAAAAATACAATATTGTCTTGTCCATCATAGAATTCCCTTTGTCTTCATGTATGTACATACATTAACCATCTTTTTTATAGCTTACCCCCATAATATATATTTTGTCAATACATTTATCATAACTCAAGATAATAGAGTAGAGAAATAACAGCAAATGTTATTTCCCTCTCATTGAACCGTACG
>F42_Fallow_Deer__coassemble_488_pt1 | contig 11585 bp, 7 predicted proteins | sample F42_Fallow_Deer__metabat2_low_PE_003 | metagenome-assembled genome bin F42_Fallow_Deer
GTACAAATGAACGAGAAAAAATCTTTTATCACCAGACCGCTGGGCATCGGCCTCCTTGCATGTCTTTGCTGTCTGCTCTGGGGAAGTGCTACCCCCGCTATTAAAATCGGCTACGAGTGGTTCGGTATCGCAGCTGACGACGTGGCATCCCGCATTCTTTTTGCCGGAGTGCGCTTTGTAATCGCCGGCATCCTTACCGCTATCTTCGGAAGCATTATTGCCAGAAAGCCCTTATTCCCACAGAAAGGCTCCTGGGGAATGATTTGCAAGCTGGGACTTGTACAGACCGTATTCCAGTATATTTTCTTCTACATGGGGCTTGCTTATACCACCGGTGTAAAATCTGCCATTATCAATGGCTCTCAGACCTTTATTGCCATCATCATGGCATGTCTGATTTTCCGCTACGAGAAGCTGACTATGCAAAAGTTTCTTGGATGTCTCTTAGGCTTTGCCGGCGTTATCGTGATTAACTTTGACCCCTCCGGCTTAACTGGAGGTTTTACCTTTAAAGGGGAAGGTGCCATCTTAATCGCTGCAATTGCTTACGCACTGTCTTCGGCATTGGTAAAGAGCTATTCCCAGAAGGAGAATCCGGTGGTTCTCAGCGGATATCAGTTTATCTTCGGCGGCATCATTATGGTAATTGTCGGCCTTATGATGGGCGGTCACTTATCCGGCTGGACCTATTCCTCTACCCTGCTGATGATTTATATGGCACTGATTTCTTCCGTAGCCTACTCCGTATGGGGCATCCTCTTAAAGCATAATCCTGTGGGTAAGGTTGCGGTATACTCCTTCACCAATCCGATTTTCAGTGTGCTGTTGTCCTTCGCATTCCTGGGAGAAAGCTCTTCTTTTGGATTAGAGCTACTTCTCTCCCTTGCGCTGGTGTGCGGTGGAATCTATCTTGTAAATAGAGTAAATCAGTAAACAACGCCCCGGATATTTTTTATTAATATCCGGGGTAATAGTATCTCACAAGTCATTTTTCTTCATCAGATACCTTTCATGCTCTCTTAAGCAACAAAGAGCGTCTCGCATCATTTCCTGACACAAAAGACCCCCTCCCATCCTTATTTTCTGCGCAATAAATACGGCAACTCATATATCATCATCGCTACCCAGCCAATTAAGTAAGCCCAAGGCAGTGCCATGATTCCCATCTCCAAATAAAAGACCAGTGGTATGCAGGCCAGAAGCCTTGCGCCAAAATTGATGGTACTGCTCCACAGGGTAATCTTTAAGTCCCCCATACCACGGAAATACCCCTGCACACCATTGGTGATTGCCGGAACCACATACATAAAGGCAATCACCCGCAGATATGACACTCCCAAGGAAATGGTCTCTGCATCCTCTGTAAATAACTCCATAATAGGTGTCGCAAACAATAAAAGCAGCACTCCCGCAAGCGCGCCGTAGCAAAGCTCCACCAGCATACCGCAGTGGAAGGCCTTCTTCACCCTCTCTTTTTCTCCCGCACCACGGTTCTGTGCCATTACACTGGTCATGGCGTGTCCGATATTCTGCTCCGGTATGTATGCAAAGTCATCCACTCTGTTAATAGCCGCAAATGCTGCGGTAGAAGTGACGCCCATAGTATTCACAATTCCCTGTACTCCCAGCTTACCAATCTGTACAGTGGACTGCTGCATGGCACTGACAAACCCATAGCTCAGCGTCTCTTTCAAAAGAGATTTCTCAAATACAAACCACTTCCTGCCCAAATCCAGCACCGGAATTCTTTTCTTAATATAAATCCAGCAAAGTACACAGCTTAACATTTCACTTAAGACGGTACTTACCCCGCAGCCATAGGTTCCCCAAGAGAACCACATCACCAGAACCAAATCACCAATAATATTAATCACTGCACTGATTCCTAAAAATAGCAGAGGTGACTTGCTATCCCCCAATGCCCGCATAGTACTGGCGAAATAATTGTAGATAAAGCTGAAAATCAGTCCACACATAATAATGCGCAGATACCCTGTAGCCAGTGGTAAAATCACCTCCTCCACCTGCATAAGCCTTAATATCCAAGGAGCCAAGGGAAGTGCCAGTAAGGTAATCACTAATGCAAAAACGCACCCAGCCACAAAAGCGGTGCTCACCTGCTTCTCCAGTTTATCATACTGCTTTGCCCCATATGCGGTTCCGATTAACACACCGGAGCCAAGACAGATTCCCTGAGTAAAAAGTATAATCAGCGTCATAATGGGATTACTGGTTCCCACTGCTGCCAGAGCATCATTACTGACAAAACGTCCCACAATAATGCTGTCTGCCGCATTATAGGTTAACTGCAAAAGATTCCCCAGAATCAGGGGAATCGTAAATTTTATAATTAAGGGAAGGATGGCGCCCTTTGTCATGTCCTTAGTTGTACTCATGCTATAATACCACTCAGTTCCTGATAAAGTCTCTTTGCATAGCTGTCAGTCATACCACAGATAGAGTCGGTCACTAGAAGGAGCCTTAAGTACAGCTTCTCTCTTTCCGATTTTCCATTACTATAAATGCGGTAAATCGCCTTGTAATTGTCAGAAACCAGACTCATAAGACGTTCCTGTACTGAGGTCAGTTTAATATCTGTATCGTAAACAATCGCAGCACCTACAAATCTTTCCAACAGAAAATACATATTGGTCTGTGCCGCAATCTCCAGCTTGTAAATTGTACTGGTTGTGAACGCATAGCGATACGCTAAATCACCTAAAATTCCTGCCAGATATCCCACACTTCCTCCAGAAAGCAGCTCGCCCTTAAAGCTGCCGGCCATAATGTCCGCATAATTCTCGATAAAGCGGTCCGTGGCATAATTAATCATTTTCCCCTGTACAGATACCATCCAATTCTGTACGGCATTCATTTCCGGATTGCTCATACCACGTCCTTTTGCCTGCTCCAGCCTCTTCTCCAAAAGACGCACCAGACTTAAATATCCTTCTGCATCCATAAGTCCTTCTGCTGCCCGGTACAGCTCTGCCACCAGCTTTTCATAGCTGATGCAGCCCTTCTTTACAGCATCCTCTACGTCCGCAGTTTTATATGCAATATCGTCTGCCGCCTCCAGAATAAATGCCAGAGGATGACGCTTTCCATAGGTACCAAGACTTGCCTGAATGGAGTCAAACACATCCTTCTCCGCATAATAATAGCCCATCTTCTTGGTGCGGATATCACCACTCTTTTTATCAATCTCCACCGAGGACACCGGATATTTGATGATGGTTCCCAGAAGTGCCTTGGTTAAATTCATACCATTTTCATCCACCAGATAATGGAGCTTAGTTACCACCCTCAGAGCCTGGGTGTTACCTTCAAAATTCACAAAATCCGCCTTCATCTGGGACGTCAATATCTCCGACAATGGCGCATCCTTGAAGGTCAGCTGATCCAGATTTTCTGCAAACCACTCTCTGATTACCGTTTCACCAAAATGCCCAAAGGGCGGATTGCCGATATCATGTAACAGGCCTGCACACTGCAAAATATCACACACATCCGCCTGATACTCCGGCAAAAAGGCGGGATCCTGTACATCCTTTATGATTCTCTGGGAAATATTCTGTCCCAGAGACTTGGCAAAAGAAGATACCTCCAAAGAATGGGTCAGTCTGGTACGGATAAAATCGCTTTTATCCAATGGAAATACCTGGGTTTTATCCTGCAAACGCCGAAAGGATGCACTACCGATAATGCGGTGATAATCCTTTTCAAACTCACTTCTAAGATCCGAAGAACCTGCCTTTTTCTTTACCCCTCTCATTCGCTCCGGGGTCAATAATCTACTCCACTCCATACTACTCCTTTGTATCCTACGCAAACCAGCTCTTAAATAATGCAATCTCCTGTGCGTATCCTTCATCCTCATTAGGCGTTTCTAAAATAAATGGCTTGCCCTCCAGAAGGGGGTGTGTTGCAGCACGCTTCATTGCTTCCAGTCCGATTTTACCCTCACCGATTTTCGCATGCCTGTCCTTGTGGGTTCCAAAGTCATTCATACTGTCATTAAAGTGAACTGCCTTCAATCTGTCCAGACCGATAACCTTATCAAACTCCTCCAGAACTTCGTCCAGATGATTCACAATATCATATCCGCCATCCCACACATGACAGGTATCCAAGCACACACCCAGCTTATCCGAAAGCTCCACTTTATCAATGATGGCTCTCAGCTCCTCAAAGCTTCTGCCTACCTCGCTGCCTTTTCCGGCCATGGTTTCTAAGAGCACCCTGGTGGTCATCTCCGGGAAAAGCACCTGATTTAACGCTTCTGAAATCAGCTGGATTCCTTTTTCCCCGCCCTGTCCCACATGAGAGCCGGGATGAAAATTGTAATAGTTGCCCGGGGTATACTCCATACGCTTCAAATCGTCTGCCAGCATCTCCATACCAAACTGACGGATATCCTCCTTCGCCGCACACAGATTCATAGTATACGGTGCATGTGCCACTAAAAGCCCCAGTTCATGTTCCTTGGCATATTCTAAATACTTTTCCACATCCGATGGTACAATCTCCTTGGCTTTTCCACCACGGGGATTCCGGGTAAAGAATGCAAAGGTATTGCCTCCCAGCTCTACTGCCTTCTTCCCCATTGCCAGATATCCACCGGAGGAGGATAAGTGACAGCCAATATAAAAATGATTATTCATTAAATGCTCCTCTCATCAAGCCAATGCTTGGTACAGAGACGAGATGCGCTTCGCGAATCTCTCTCTGATTAGCGGTCGTCAAATGACATTCGTGCAAGCACAATGTCATTTTCCTCGTCGCCATAACAAAAAATGTCTGTATGAGCATTCCCACTCATACAGACATTATATCATACTAAAATGTATTTTCTATGGAATTCTTTTTCCTACGACCACAAATCTTCCATCGGTTACATGATAGGAACAACAGGATAAGGTAATAAACTCATCCCCGTATTCCGCAGTGACATGGGTGTCATAAAGTGAGAGCTTCTTAATATTTTCATACCAGTCATCAAATTCCTCCGGGGAATCTGCCTGAAAGAAGCTGTAATACTTAAATGCTTCACTTTCTTCCTCATAAACCTGGGAATAGAAGACTGCAATCAACTCATATTCCCGCTTCTCATACAGAGAATCAAAGCAAATCGTCCTGTGAGCAAGACCATACTCCCGGTCTTTGTACAAGTCCAGCTCCCCGAACATTGCACCAGTCCGCATAGTATGTCCATGAATTATCAGGTTCGTGGTGGGCTTTGCGCCTCTATCATAGCTATTCTCCGCAGTACCAATCCCGGCAAAGGACTGGGTATCCAGAATCAGACAACCATTTCGATTATCCTCTCCGTAAAAATCCCTGCGCAGATAAAAATTCTCGTCTGCCGGGGTCTGCATCACTGGATAATCAATGCATGTATCCTCGATATAGAGCCACCCTGCCAGATCCTGATTCATTTCATACAGCTTTTCATATTCCGGAAGGATTACCGGCAAAGTATTCTTTTCAGAATCTGGAGATTCCGTATATTCACACTTTGTTGATGAGGAATTGTCTCCCTCCGAAGTGTAAGCTGTTTTTAATTCCCTTAGCTTTACTCCCTGTGCCTCCATTTTTTTATAATCATCATAATGATCATAAAGACTTACGGAAAACATGATAAGAGACACCATGAATATTGTACAAAAGAAAAGCTTTCCCACATTCCGTTTTTTCTTTTTGGGCTTCATTTACTCTTCGCTTGTTTCCTTACGATTCTTAAATCCATAGATTGCTGCACCGATCCCTGCCACTACCATAAGTGCGAACCAGAAGAATAATTCATTGGTATCGCCAGTCTTAGGAACGGTATCTAATGCGGCATTGGAAGTAGTAGTGATACCGCTGTTATTTCCGGTATTGGTATTTCCACCATCACTGTTTCCGCCATTATTGTTTCCACCATTTCCGGCACCATTGTTCACATCACTGTATGCAATCACAAAGGTAGAGAAACCATCTGTTTCAAAGGTCACCTTCTGGGCAGCTCCATCATATACGCAGTCAAGTGCCTTCACCACGCCATTATGATAATGCCATACACTGTAGGTTCTTATTATGTTTGCATCAGTATTCTTTAACGCTTCTGGAATCTCCAGAGATATCTTCACTTTACCGTTTGTTTCGGTAATACCCATTTCCGGATTATTGCCAATCTGCTTAAATAAAGAAATATCCAGATAAGTACCAACGGTAGCACCATTTAATACCTTTGCAAATTCATCCTTTACCGTCTGGCTGATAGTATTTAAGATATCCATCACCTTCAGAATAATATTTAAATCTGCACCATTCTCAATGGCAATTTTCTCTGCATCGGTAAGCTCAATCTTGCCGATAATGCCATCCTTATCTGCAATCTCACCCTTGCAGGCATTGTCCGGTCTTTCCGGTACATTGATATCACCACTGGTTCCTGTAACAGGCATCTCCTTAGTTACTATCTTCGCACATACACTACAGGTTCCGGTCATCTCACCGACAGTTTCCTTGGTAGGTGCCTTCGTGATTGTCCAAGATGCTACTGTGTGAGCTGCAACACCTGACTTCTCACCACACTCACACTCATGCCAATGATTATCTGCATCGCTCTTCCATGCATCGTCATAAGCACATACATGATTTACGGTTACCGTAGCTTCGAAGCTGTCTGTTCTGCCATACTGGGTTACGGTGGCAGTAACCTTAGTGGTTCCTTCTTCTACACCACGAATGGTTCCATCTGCTGCAACAGTTGCAACAGTGGTATCTGCCACTTCATAAGTAACAACTGCTGTTTCTGCAAGATTCTTTACTACTGTTGCAACCGCAGAGCCTTCGTCTACAGTCACTGCTTCTACTACGGGAGCATCCTTTAACCAGAAGGTAATGTTGCCCGGATACTCTTCTCTATCCTGATAGGTAAGTAATAAACCAATCTTAATACTGTCTTTCTGAGCCTTTGTACCAAAGGTCATGGTTGCCGGCCAGCCGGTTAAGGTAATATAGTCGGTTGCATTTTCAGGTTCGGTATAAGTACCATATACACCGGTTCCCTTAGGAATGTTAAAGTAGGTATCCTTAATCTTAGTCTCGCCTACATATACACAGATTTCATCTGCAACTTCCAAAGTTACCTCTGATGCATCTAAAGCCGGGTATCCGATTACATTTTCCCCATCCTTTTCTAAAGTGTACTTCATAAATGAACCGTCGTACATCTCAAAATGGAAGGTAATTGCACCATCCACCACGGTAGGATCACCCCAGAATCCAGAAAGAATTGCGATAGTTCCGGTCTCATAATCTGGAAGGAATGCACTGCCGTACTGTAAGTAGTCCCACCAGCTGGAGTTCGGACCAACCTTACCAGATGCCATGTATGCTGTTGCTCTTCTTACTTCACTTCCCTTGAAATCAACAGGAATCTTGATATCGGAAGTTGTTCCTGTAGTTTCGCTGGTTACAGGCTCTGCATACCTGATTAAGTATTCATGCCAGTCTGCACCGCCGGAGAACTGGAATACCAATTCTGCAAAGGTGCCATACTCATCACCAATTGCTGCCAGCTCAGTATTTACATAATCCTTAGATAAGGTCACGGTTGCTGAAGCCTCATCATAAGTGTAATCCGTACCTTCGGTAAGTCCCCCTATGCCTACAAATTCAAGACCATTTAAGGTAAGAGGGAAGCTTAAGTCTTCTTCTGTTTCCTCAGTTAAGAATACTCTGTCTAAATCAGTAACATAAGCACTTCTCTCACTCATGCTGGTTTCTAACATTTCACCAACAAGAGGCTTCTTCCAGTTGTAATCGCCACTGGTACGATCAATTCCAGAACCATTGTCCCAGAACATCAGACATACCTCTGTCTGGTTTGCATAATGGTTCATGTACTCATAGTACTTTAACTCTTCACCAGCCTGATTTACCTGGGAAGCACTATCATAACCAAGAAGTCCCCACTCACCAACGATAACGCCGATGCCCTTGTTCAGGAACTGCTTCTGCAAAGTCTCATAGAACAAATCTACAGAATCTCTCGGAGTATAATCCTCTCCGTTATTCTGCCAGAGTACTTCGTCAAATCCGGTCTTACCGATACCTGCACTATGTACCCATTCACTGTAATAGTGAACAGTTGCAATTAAATTCTCATCATCCTGAGCTTCGATAAATGCTACGGTAGCTTCGCAATGCTCATCACCATGATTGGTGGTATAAGTAGGAATAACAATCATTCTGGTTGCATTATTACCGCCACTGTTACGAATCGCATCATAAGCCGCCTGATTTACCATATCCAGCTTATCCTGTGCGGTGATATCACCGGTTGCCTCAAATACAGGCTCATTAATGGTCTCGAAGCATACCTTGTCAGACATATCCTTAAAGTAGTCTGCAAACTGCTCCCAAATCTTGGTGAACTTCACATATTCTTCGCTCTCGGTATTTCCATCCCAGTACTCTAACCAAAGCCAAGAATCGTGATGCACATTAATCATAACGTATAAGTCTTCATCTACTGCCCACTGAACAACTTCCTTTACTCTAGCAAGCCAGTCTTCATCAATTACATAAGTTTCTTCATCGAATCTGCGATAGAAGGTAATAGGAATACGAATACTGTCATATCCCTTATCAGCCGCTGCCTGGATTAATTCCTTTACAACAACCGGGTTGCCCCATGCTTCTTCTCCTAAGTCTTCCTCATCTAAGCTGGTATTTACACCGTCAAAGGAGTTACCTAAGTTCCAGCCATCGCCCATCGCCTTTACATAGTCAAGGGATGCCGAATCTTCAATAACGATATCATCATCACTGCCAGATGTCTGCTTGGTGTAGAACTTAATCAAACTTGCATCTCCGTCAAATGCAAGATATGCATTATCACTGCCACAAATTTGTGCTCCTGATTCCAGACCGCTCCAAATATTTACAAGTCCGTTTTCCCATGAAGAATTAGCCTTTAAAACAGGTGCTGCTTCATACACTAACTCATAACCATTTACAACAACCTTGTTTATAGTTACCGTCATTGCACTGTCCGCAATCTGGGTTATATACCCAAGATTAATCAGGCCGCTTGCTGAAACATTTGCAACCTCAATGGTATAGTCTCCATCACCATTCAGTGCAACTGTTGTTTTCTTTTCTGACCAGTTTCCATCCACTGTTGTCCAGTCAAAGGACTCCAATGCGTCCCCGCCTGACACTGAGTTTTCAACCGCTACTTCATACTTTAGAGAAGTGATGGTTGTCTCTGTCCATTCGGTTTCGTTCTCGGTTCCTGCGCCCACATAAAGCTTAATCAGGCTGGCATCTCCGTCAAATGCAAGATATGCATTATCACTGCCACAAATTTGTGCTCCTGATTCCAGACCGCTCCAAATATTTACAAGTCCGTTTTCCCATGAAGAATTAGCCTTTAAAACAGGTGCTGCTTCATACACTAACTCATAACCATTTACAACAACCTTGTTTATAGTTACCGTCATTGCACTGTCCGCAATCTGGGTTATATACCCAAGATTAATCAGGCCGCTTGCTGAAACATTTGCAACCTCAATGGTATAGTCTCCATCACCATTCAGTGCAACTGTTGTTTTCTTTTCTGACCAGTTTCCATCCACTGTTGTCCAGTCAAAGGACTCCAACGCGTCCCCGCCTGACACTGAGTTTTCAACCGTTACTTCATACTTTAAAGAAGTAATAGCAGTCTCTGTCCATTCAGTTTCTGCATCTACTGTCAGTCCGGATACTTGGATTCCGGTAACCAACAAAATGAATGCCATAACCACTGATAGAACTTTTCTTAGTTTCCTCACTTTTGTAACCTCCCTATACATTTATAACGCAAAGAACGATATGTAAATTTTACGCAATAAAATTGTAACAAAATATCGTAAATTTATATATCGTTCTTTTTAAACATAAAGTATGAAATTATTTTACTTTTTTCCCCATCCGTCGCTTTTTTAAGTACTTTGGTACCAAATTCAATAAAATATAACCCCTACGCTCAGCCACCTCACTAATACTGACGGACACCTGTGACAATAATCACTTCTGAGCCCCTGACATTCGTATCACCTCCGGCAGTTCCCACGAAATGCCCACATCACTTACATCGTCGATTCCCTAAGTATCAGCCTTCCTTCTTTCATCTGCCGCAAATAATCCAGCGGTGTCAAAATCTTCTCCTCCGTTTCCACACCGCTTCCGTACATGCACTTTACACTATGAGTATCGGAACCGGCAGTGACAGGCAAATCATACATCATGGCATACACCTTCGCCCTGTCGTTAAATTCCAGATGGTCAAAATGTGCACCATTGATTGCTTCCACCCCATCCACATGACGGGGATACAGCTTGATATGGTCAATATAGTCCCTCTCACGAAAAGGATGTGCATGAACAATGAACCCGCCGGCTTCATGAACTGCATCAAAAGCCTTCTTAGGATGCCATTTATCAAAGTCTTCTGCGTCCAGAAGAAACTGCTTATCAATATTATACATCAAAAATTCCGCAGCCTTTACACCATACTCCAGACCAAAGAATACATCCAGACCGATTCTGTCGCCTTCTTCTTTCGCCTCTTCATATCCCCTGCAAAACAATTCAATCTTCTCCTTCCATGGAAGACTTCTGTCCACTGCTGAATTCCCATTAAAGAAATGATCTGTAATAAAAATACCGGTATATCCCTGCTCCTTGTGGGCACGAGCCATCTCTGCTCCGGTGCTGTGACCACAGGCGCTTCCCTGACTGGTATGAAGGTGTGTTTCGTACTTATACATCGTCAAAGCCCTCCTATTGTCTGTCAAAATATTCAATGTATTAATCTTTCCATTTTTCATAACACACTACTATTTTCTTGTATAGGTCACATAGGTGTAGGGAATCTCACCATCTACTTCCTTCTCCACCTCACGAATCCACTCATCTTTATTGAATTCCGGGAAATAGGTATCTCCTTCCATCACCTTATGGATTTCGGTGATATACATCTTGTCCACATAAGGAAGTGCCTCTCTATACACTCCTGCACCGCCGGAAATATATGCATCCCTGTCCCCGGCCAGCTCGATAGCCTCCTTCACGGACTTTACGGTAAAGCAGTTCTCCTGGTCAAAATTCTTGGTCCCTGAAATAACGATAGTTGTTCTGTTTGGAAGTGGTCTTCCAATCTCCTCATACGACTTTCTACCCATGATTACCACATTGCCGGTAGTCAGCTCTTTGAAGCGAAGCTGCTCCCCTTTAATCTTCCATGGAATCATTCCATCTTTCCCTATCACTCTATTCTCCGCATAAGCGACAATCAATCCTAACATACGACTCCTCCAATCTTTAAGATTTCCTAAAATCCTCGCTCAATTGTAGCATAAAAATAAGAGGTAGTGTAAAATAAATCACATCCGCAAAAAACTTTTTTATTTTCTCAAAAAAATGTGACCAAATGAGATTCTAATTCGTTTTGTTATCAGAGGGGAAGAAAATTGACCATTATCACTTCAAAGGAAAAACAACTGAATGATGCATATACGAAATATGCGGACATGCTCTATCATCTATCC
>F42_Fallow_Deer__coassemble_492_pt1 | contig 11247 bp, 13 predicted proteins | sample F42_Fallow_Deer__metabat2_low_PE_003 | metagenome-assembled genome bin F42_Fallow_Deer
TTTATTTTGAAGAAATTTGGTTGAAAAAGATGTGTAGAATTTGCTGATTAATAGTTGATGAACTCTCCAAATGGTTATTCTAAAACCTATCTGAAGACCATCAACAATCAGCTGTCCTGCATTATCAATTATGCAAAACGCTTCTATGATTTGAATACGAATCCTTGCGGTCAGGCTGGAAGTATGGGACAGGCAAAAGCAGAAGAAATGGATTACTGGACTTACGATGAGTATATCGCCTTCCGCGAAGGCATCAAGGATAAGCCGCTAGCCTATATCTGCTTTCAGGTACTCTATTGGACAGGCATGCGTGAAGGAGAACTTCTGGCACTTACTGCTGCTGATATCGACCTTGTTGCAAAACAGATTGATATTAACAAAACCTATCAGCGTCTGAACGGACAGGATATTATCACTCCGCCAAAGACAAAGAAAAGTAAGCGCAAGGTTCCAATTCCAGATTTTCTGTGTCAGGAACTGCAAAGTTATATGGATACAAGGTATATGCTTTCCCCTAACGAAAGACTGTTCCCGGCTACCAAGCACTTCCTCTCCCATGAAATGGAACGTGGCAGCAAGAAAACCGGTGTGAAGAGAATACGAATTCATGACATCCGTCACTCCCACGCCAGTTTACTTATCAATCAGGGATGTGATGCACTTATCCTTGCTGACAGACTGGGACACGAAAAGGTATCCACAACACTGAATACTTACTCCCACCTGTTTCCACACAAACAGCAGGAACTTGTCACCAATCTGGAACAACTTGCAGCTAATGCACCGGTTACACCAACACCGGAACCTTCAATGGGCAATCCACTTCTGGATACATTGGAAAAGGCATCCGGAAAGGTTATCCCGATGCCCAAAAGAAAAGCTATCTAAGAAATAAAACGATGCGAATAAGAATAGTTGCCCAAAATGCTGTTAGTAGCATTTTAGTAGCAGAGCAAAAGAAAAAGCCCGGGAACGCCCTGTTTACAAGGCTTCCCAGACTTTATGCTACTATTCAAACTCAATCGTCGCCACAGGCTTCTTAGTCAGCTCATAGCAAACTCTATTCACGCTAGGAACCTCAGCGGTGATTCTGTCTACAATCTTCTCTAAGATATCATAATCAATTCTTTCGATGGTTGCGGTCATAGCGTCGATGGTATTTACCGCACGGATAACTACCATGTAGCCCATGCTTCTTGCGTTGTCTCTTACACCTACAGCCTTAAAATCAGGGATTACGGTAAAATACTGCCATACCTTTTTGTCCAGGCCAGCCTTGGCAAACTCGTCACGAAGGATTGCATCTGCTTCGCGGAGTGCCTCAAGACGTTCTCTGGTAATTGCACCGAGGCAGCGTACTCCAAGTCCAGGACCTGGGAATGGCTGACGATATACCATCTCTGCTGGTAAGCCAAGCTCTACACCACAAGCACGTACTTCGTCTTTGAAGAGCTGTGCAAGAGGCTCCACCAATTCGAACTGTAAGTCCTCAGGAAGTCCGCCTACGTTGTGATGTGACTTCACACATTTAGCGGTCTTGGTTCCTGACTCGATAATATCCGGATAGATGGTTCCCTGTCCAAGGAAGTCGATGCCTTCTAACTTTCTAGCTTCCTCTTCAAATACGCGGATGAATTCGCCGCCGATAATCTTTCTCTTCTGCTCAGGATCTGCTACGCCTGCAAGCTTATCAAGGAATCTGTCGGTAGCGTCTACATATACAAGATTTGCATTAAGCTGGTTCTTGAATACCTCTACTACATTCTCAGACTCATTTTTACGCATTAAACCATGGTTAACGTGTACACAGGTTAACTGGTTGCCGATTGCCTTTAAAAGAAGGGCTGCTACTACGGAAGAATCTACACCACCGGAAAGGGCAAGTAATACCTTCTTATCACCTACCTGCTTACGAACAAGCTCAACCTGATCCTCGATGAAGTTCTTCATGTTCCAGTTAGCTTCTGCCTTACAGGTATCGAATAAGAAGCTCTTTAAGAATTCCATATCCGGTAACTTATCTAAATTGGTATCGCACTTTGCAGTAGGATGGTCGATTGCGATTACAGGATAACCACACTCATAGATTGCAGGATTTACATCTACTGCCACACCGTCAACTACGCGGTTCTCGCCGCCGTTTAAAATGATACCTTTTACATTATTGAGGGCATTCAGCTCGTCCACGGTAATATCATGTGGATGAATCTCGCTGTATACGCCTAAATCACGAATTTCTCTTGCGATTACGGTATTTTCAGTACTACCTAAATCCAGAATTACAATCATATCCTGTTTCATCGTTTTTGTCCTCTCTTTTTGCGTCCATGCGCTAGTTTACAATTAATACGGAAAATATTATATTCCTTTTTTTTCTGATGGAAAAGAGAAAATTTTCCTATTTTTTAAAAATCAGTATTATTCCACAATTTTTTTGTACGGAGCTATCATTCCTTCGTTCATTTTATTTCCCATTTTCGACTTAATTGCAGAGGAAGAAAGCAACGCTCCCACCAAATACATCTTCAGCATGGTTCCCCAATTTTTCTGTGGGAAATCATACTGCCCATGAGCTTTATAGAATTTATGATCCGCTTTCATCATGCCCTGCATGGTCCATATCAAATCACGGAAAATCTTCATACCGCCGATACCATAGAAATTCTGCGGTACCCGATGGGTATTTTCAAGGGCGTACTCCAGACTTTTGGCCAGCTGGTCAATCTTCAGATTCGGCTCCATCTCATCGGTTGCCACCCCCGCCAGGAAATTCCCGCCCACCTGACATCTTGCTTCCACAATCGTCTGTACATTTGTCTCTGTGCTTAAGTTCCCGCTGATGATGTAACCCATGGGCATTCCGCTGGTCACGGTGCGATGTCCATTACAGAACTGCCTGTCATCATACATTTTGAATGTAGAGCCCATGGAATGATCCTTAATGGTAAAGGCATAGATAATGGATTCTGCATTTTGAATATCGGTACGAAGAAACTCATCAAATCCGTCCGTGTAGATACACTTGCCATCTACCGCACAGTTAAAGCAGCCCAGACAACCTCCCCGAAGGGGATATTCCCGGATATTTACGACCCGGCTCCTACGATTTAATACTGCCTGGAATCTGGCAATCATCCTTCTCAGCTGGTCATCTTCCGGTCCACAATCTGTTACAATTACCACATCTCCTGTACTTCCCCCGGAAGTCACCTCCGGCACTTCCACAGGCTGAGGCACATAATTTCCCGTAATGTTTACCGGTCTCTCATAGATATCTTCCTTAACCGCCCACATCACATAATCCCAGAACTTCAAAGCCTCCATCTGTCCCTTTTCCGATAAAAGGTCCTCCATATCCGCTGACAGGCCCTTGATGAATTTAAGCCCTAAATCCTGACAATTATCCTGAATGTATCGATGTGCAGTCACATCATAAAAATGCTTAGAGGTGGTAATCTGCGTGGCAAACTTACTGGAAAGATTAATTTCAGATGCCTTCACAAGCTCAATGAAGCGGTGCATCTGGCAAGGTGCCATAAAGGTATATACCGGATAAGCAAATACCAGTAAATCTGCACGCTCCAATGCCTCCACCGCCGATGCAAAATCCTTTTCCAGAGCCTTGATTTTCTGGCCTACATGCAGAATCTCAAAGCTGCACATAGGTGCTTTCTTCTGGATATATTTTACGGTCTGTAGCGTAATACTATATTCCCCTTTGGGACTTCCGTTTAAAATTAAAACATTCATCGTTTTCTCCTAAGTAAATACTACTCCTCTTCAAAAAGCCATTTCAGCACTTCTTCCGCACTCATCTCCCGCAATCCCTCTGCATCCGAAAGCAGTTCCTCACTCCAGCGCATGCGGGAAGACTTCGCCAGATACTCATAATCCCGCACCGTTATGGGATAACGCTCATACCAGTCTGGATAATAAGTGCTCATATATTCATTGGCAAGAAGCTCTGCCTGACTTACAGTGCCGTCCTCCAGTCTGGTTCCTGACAGCATCACTCCCGGAGGGCTGGCATGAAGCAGTACCACACTACCATCCTCACACATGCCAAGTGCCATCCATACATGCCCCTTCATACTCATAATATCGCCTGCCTGCCAATCTGACACTTCTTCCGCTGGGGTAAACTCTCCAAATTCCCTCTCTGCGAAATCTGCTGCCATATCCGTAGCCTTGGTCACATAACCTGCCTGGCCATCTGTGGTTTCCAGCAGGTTATAAACCAGCCACCCCATGTAACCGGAACAATCCAGACCATCATGTATCTGATAGCGTGTATCATCATAATCGTATGCAGCATCCTGCTTTGCCGCAAACTCTGCCCATGCGGGACTTACCCCCAGCTTACGGGCATCCGCACCTGCACCAGTATCTTCCTCATTCCAGCCGCCGCCCCACACATACATTGTCTGTCCCAAGGGTTGCTTTGCCAGCTGTAAAAGCCGTGCAATAGAAAGCTGTTCCCTTTTTTCTTCTTCCATCATAGGAGCATCTACTGTTTCCTGCATGGAAGTCTCCTCCGGCGGCATGGTAATCACGGCACTGACCGGAGCTTCCACACTATCAACCATTTCCGGCATGCGGTTTCCACAGGCACTACAGATTACCAGTAACATACTGCAAATCCCCAGTATTAAGGCTTTCCTCATGTACTATAAACCTCTCTGCGTATAATCAATTCATTATAACATATTTCCAAGGTTGTTCCTATATGATTATCTTGTTCATTTCCCATATAAACAGAGAACCGACAAAGGGCATCCTTTATCGGCTCTATACATTATTATTCAATTTCAAAATTACTCAAAAGCTTCTGCAATATCTCATAAAGCTTTCCGGCATCCTCAAGGCTTAGAGCCACACATCCACCGATTTTCTGAGGAATTTCCACTGCCTTGTCCTTCAGCATCTCGCCGGCCTCTGTAATCGCGACATCAAGCGCTCTCTCATCTTTCTCGGTACGCTTTCTGGTAAGATACCCCTTCTGCTCCAGCTTCTTGAGTACCGGAGTCAGAGTTTCCAAAAATATGCAATTATCCAGAGAAAAATTACTGCTGCAAAGAGGCCTTATATGCTTCCCGTACTGCATGTGCCAATTTGTCAACAACTTCTTTAGATTTTTTATTTCTCCTGCTCGAAAGAGGCTTTGTCTGTATCTAATGCGAAAAGCGTATGACCAGCTTTTCTGAGACGGTAAAATACCTTGCAAGCCACACTTTCCTGAACCATCCTCACCATACGACCTCTGGAAGGAGCTCTAAGAGGCCGATCTGTGGCTTCTAAAAGCTGGGCTTCCAATTCCAGCCTGCCTTGCTGGATGCGTACCATTCCTTTTTCGATTTCGATTATTCCGGCACCAAGATAGGTTGCCAATCTGTATTCTCTTCCTTTCCACAATACCACCGCAATAATACCGGTGAATTGAAAAGAACCAATCGGTATGGTTGCTACAGACAACGTTAATGCTCCCTCTGGTAAAAAACTCTGCGTCCACAAATACGCACTTGGGAAAGATTTTCCCTTATCTCCTTCCCAATAACCATCCCCGTTCTGGAAAGAATACTTTTCTCCATTTACAAATACGGTTCCATTGACAGAATGGTGCATGCTTCGTACATCATGGCTGCACTCCATAAAGGGTAGATGCGTAAACGGTCCCATAATATGATATTTCAGAGGTGTAAGCTCTTCAAAGGAAACTCTTCCCTTTAAATGCAGCTTAGGTGTATTCACTGCTAGGTAAATTCCATTCTCATCAAAGCGGTTTCTTCCAATGTAAATTGCCCCCTTCTTTCGCCGAAATGCCTTCCCGGGATAGGCAATCGTCCAACTCCCTTCCTCTGTAATCACTTGAATTGTGCAGGTGCGCTTACGACCTGCCTGATGTACTGCCGGTATCACCGCTAACGTCTTTGTATCTGATTGACATTTAAAATACCAGCCATAAAAAGAATCTTTCATTCATCTTACCTCCATGGAAAATATTCCTTATTTTTCCACAGAATGGATGGGTTTATGCATGCCTCCCCCAAATAGAAAAGCCCCATGGAGAACCATGAGGCTAATTTCATATTCCTAGCAGCTACATTTTGCGCACTTAGCGTACTGCTGCTTTAACTGATCAATTTTCTGCTGCTCAGCTGCAGGAGTAGGATAATATCCCTTGCTGTGCATCATATTGAATACATCCTGCTGGATATCGTGCTCCTCACTTAAAATCTTAAGCAGAGTCTGTCGTAAATCCTCGTGAACGCATTCGTTTGAAAAGGTGTTAAAATTATTGGTGGAACACTTCTGGCTTGCAAGTGCATCACCTAAGACTTCTTTTTCTGTATATACTCCCATGATTTGCCCTCCTAATATTACGCTAACTTTTTATAAAGCATGTCAAAGTGATTCTGATGCTTCTTAGAAATCTCCAGCATCTTACTCTTTACCTCACTGTTTTCAGCATGCTCTGCGAGCATCTGAAATTTCTTTACTAAAAGTTCTTCTTCCGATAACAATTCCTTAAGGGCTGACAATTCTTTTTCTGACAACTGTGCCATAATCCTACCTCCTAATATATATTCTCCTGCGATTCTAAAATGCAGAGTATTAGTAGTATGAGAAAATCGGCTGGGAAATATACGATTTAACTAGTGGTTTTCTTTAACAAACATGTCTCTTGCAAACTCTATTCCGGCAACAACGCCACGTTTCTCTACACTATAAGAAGCAAACCTGGAAGCACTGGAAAGAGCTTCTTCAAATGACAAATTTTGCACATATTTAAAATAACAGTATGCACCATGAAAAATGTCACCTGCCCCCAAAGTATCTACTGCTGTAGCACTCCGTACGGGAAGCTCCAGAATCTGTCCGGTCTTCTCGTATCGAATAGTATATGCACCTCTGGTCTGGGCACTATGCACAAATCCATAAATCTTACTTAATTCAAAAACATCTCGCTGCTCTTTATCCACAAATCCTTCTGAGGATATTACCGTAGGCCTCATGGCGAAGCAGGTAGGAAAGGCATCTTTAAAGCTTCCCGCATCCAGCACCAGCTCCTTATGAAAATGGGTAAGTTGCTGCACCAGCATCTCTTCCACGCCGGGAAGGTTGCCATCGTACAGTGCAAATCGGCATTTCTCTGCAAGGCTCTCAAGCTGTATCAGGCAATCTGTATGCATGTCTCTACCAGACTGACCGCTGAGAATGGTGCGATCACCATTGGCGGTATTCACATGAATGCTGGAAATATTGCAGTTACTCACCTGATTTTCCCATATATCAATCACATGCACTCCGTACTGAGCCAGCATATTCTTCATCATCATGCCCATCTGAGAACTACCAATGGCGCAAAAGAGCTTTGCCTCCCCACCCATCAGCGAGTAGGTAATGGCGGCATTCGCGGCAGGTCCACCGATGGCCACTGCAAAATCGCCAACCTTCTTTTTACCATTATCCTCAGGCATGGGCGAATCGCTGTAATATGCGATGTCAAGGTTGCAAAGACCTACGAAGAGGCCGGGAATCTTAGGCGATATGCAGTTTTCATTATTCATTATCATACTTTTCATGATTACCTTTTGCCTCTAAAATATCCTCATCACTTCTGATATTTTTCTCATTATATCAAATCTCTATTTTGTAGACAACTCAACTAATATAAAACGAATCCTCCCTCTATCGTGCACACTTCCCCCTTTTCCCCCACCAAATCTTCCGCTATAATATACTCATCACACAAAGGAGGTATCATCTATGGGGTGTTTAGGCAATCTTTTATGGTTTTTATTTGGTGGTTTTCTCGGCGGGCTTAGCTGGGTTCTTGCAGGGTGTCTTTGGTGCATTACGATAGTCGGTGCGCCCATTGGAGTTCAGTGCTTTAAGCTGGCTTCCATGAGCTTTTTTCCCTTTGGGAAGGAGATTGTGTATGGTGGCGGAGCCATGTCGCTGATTGCCAATATATTATGGATTCTCTTAAGTGGTATTCCACTTGCGCTGGAGCATCTGGCCTTTGGCATCATTTTGTGTATCACCATTGTGGGCGTACCTTTCGGTCTCCAGCATTTTAAGCTGGCCAAGCTGGCTCTTATGCCCTTTGGCGCATCCATCGTATAAGAAAGCGAAGAACCTTGGAACAGGCAATTTTCGCCCATTTCAAGGTTCTCATTTTACTCTTTTATTATGGCAGGTCTTAGGATTTCGTATATGCTTCTACTGTATATTTAGCCAAAGTGAGACTTCTGCACCCCCGCCTGCGTGATTCCCATATTTCAGAAATCCACCCTGCTCCTCCAGAAATCTTTTTGCAATGGCAAGCCCCAGCCCCTGATGATTTCTGTTATGGCGGCTTTGGTCCCCACTGTAGAATTCCTTATCTGCATATTCAAGATCCTTTGCGGTAAATCCCTCGCCGAAATCATGAACTACCGCCACCAGGTATTCTTGGTTTTCTATGCTGCATTGCCTAAGCTGTACTTCTATTCCTCGTTCCCTATCCGTGTATTCTATTGCATTACATAAAATATTATTCCACGCCCTGAGTATTCTTGTCTGACTGCAGTTTATTTCCCCATCCGATACCTCGCCGGCAAAAGACACCGGTACCTTTTCTGCAACAGCCAGCTGCACAGCTGTCTCCCGGAGCATTTCGCCCAGCTGAGTACAAGGGATTACTTTATAATCACTCTCCGGCTCCATTCCATGCAAGACCTGTTTCATATGCTCCAGATACTGCTCAATATTATCTGCATTAGACAGAATATAATCCGTACACTCTTTATTTTCTGCTGACAGCTCATCCTCCGCCATTAGTTCTGCATTTCCTCTGATAATCGTAAGGGGGGTCTTGATATCGTGTGCCAGAGCAGCCAGCTGTTCCTGCTTCTGGTGTTCCATATCCCACTGGGTCTTTAATGACGCTTTCAGAGCATCCTTCATCTGCGAAAGAGATATCATGACTTCATTGATTTCCCGTATATCCGATGGCTTTGTCTCAAATTCCAAGTTATTTTCTGCAATCTTATCTGTTATTTCCCCCAGCTCTTTTAACTGCCGTCTCAGCTGCTTTGCAAAATGTCTGGAGAGAAAGATAGCATTAAGAACAAAGAGCACTCCATCCAGTACAAATGACAGAATTTCCGGAGCGGGTAGGACATCATTCAACACCTCCCATGAATACTTCATATAAAGGTCATATTTAACAATGCACACATCTCCTGCATTCTGTCTGATAAAACGATAATATTTTCTCGTTGATGCATAGATACTCTCTTTTTCATATTGTGCCCAGGCAGCTTCCCGCTCCTCCTTGGGAAAGCTACCGGATTTCCATTCTCCTCCAGCATCATATACCCCGTATGTGCAGCCCTTCGGAATCCATTTTTCCAGTTCCTCTCCGGCTGCTTGGATTTCCGGCGTGTTTTCTGAAAGCTGTATTTCTGCATAATTGGCCGGCAGCACAACTCCCAGATAGGAGCATCCAATTAACAGCACTGTACACCCGATAATGATTAAAACTGTATTCACACAGAATAGTACAGCAAATTTCAAGAATAGTCCTGTCAGTGTTTTCTGCTTTCTATTTATTTCCATCGATACCCAATCCCCCATACCGTTTCAATGGGATTTATTCCAAACCTCTGAATCTTCGCCCGGATATTCTTTACATGCTCTGTGATCGCTGAAGCATTGCTCTCTCCGTCAAATCCAAATACATGCTCTAAGATTCGCTCCTTTGAAAATACCCGCCCTCGATTGAGTGCCAGATATTCACAGATGGCATACTCCCCTTTGGTCAGCGCAATTTCTGCATTCTGACAGTAAAGCTTTTTTTCCTGCAAAGAGAACCGAAGTTCTCCAATACATATCATATGTCTCTTTTCCCGATTTTCCCGCCGCAGATGTGCTACCACTCTTGCCCGCAGCTCCCCGATTCCAAAGGGCTTTGTAATATAGTCATCTCCGCCGATTCCCAGACCTTCCATCAAATCCTTCTCTTCCGCCTTTGCCGTCAGGAACAGAATCGGACAATCCACTTGATTTCGAATATTCCGGCACAGGCTGAACCCATCCATCCCCGGCATCATGACATCCAGCAGAATCAACTGGTACTTCCCCAGCTTCTCATAATCCAGCTTCAGCGGATCATCCAGTACTGTCACCACATACCCTTCCCTAGAAAGAGTCTTCCTGATTACCTCCAGAATCCCTCTGTCATCGTCTATCACCAATATCTCAGTCATTGCACTTTCTTCCCTCATAAAATTGAAACCATATTCCGATTATGACACACATTGTAAGCAATAGTAACGGGCAAAAAAACGCAATTTTCGTCATTTCCCCACGTAGCGCATCTCCCTCCTGTGACGCTCCATTTAACAAAAGCAAAACGCCTCTTGCACTCCATGTGCTGGGAAAGAACTGCCACCTTCCCTCGCCCAATCCAGTAAGAAATAATGCAGATAGTAGGAATTCCACCACACCGATACACTGGGATACTGTCCTTGGGAATACTAAATTCAGAAACAAATGCTCCATGTACAATAAAGCACTACCCCCAAACAGAACACAAATCAGTCCCATATACATCTCCCCAGAGATACCGTCCCTTCCCAAAGCAAAGCGGTAACCTACTCCAAAAAGCCCAACTGCACCAGCTATTGCCAAAAGCCCCATTCCAGCCAGCACGCTCCATTTTATCCAGAATCCCTTCCATTTGCTCCCATGGCTTCCTAAAAGGATTTGAAAATGATTCTGTTCTTCCAAAGCAATATTTCCGGCACATACGATACTGATTACAAAAGGAAGGGCAACGCCTATAATCTCCATATAGCCTGATATCTGCGCCTCTTCACTCCACCCTGAAAACCGGTAATAAAGCAGAAATACCATGCTGCAAAGTATTGGAAGCGCAACATGAAAAGGATACAAAAATGTATGCCGCATTTTCAGGCACTCTGCATGAATTTCCCGGATTACCCCTTTCAATTTATCTGCACCTTCCTTTCAAACCATCTTCTGCTGCCCCACCAAAGTACGCCAAACCAAAGCAGAGCAGCAGGGATACCTATCAGAAGGCTCCACATTTCCCCAAGCTCCGGTGCATAGGTCATCTGCCCCGTCTGTAATAAAAGACCATTGGGCAGCACACCCAGAATTGGACACATCAGACGGGAAGTAATTGTCCCCGGAAAAAAGGCAAACCAAGGCTTCAGGGAAGCCGTTACAGCTACAATC
>F42_Fallow_Deer__coassemble_493_pt1 | contig 11145 bp, 10 predicted proteins | sample F42_Fallow_Deer__metabat2_low_PE_003 | metagenome-assembled genome bin F42_Fallow_Deer
AATAAGTCAGACATACATGTTTACATGAATATCTGACGAGGCTGGCGGCATCGAGCAGCAGTGCTGTGAGATTGTGTTTTGTGAGGCAATATGAATTTATGTAGGGAAGGAAAAAGTCTATGAGAAACATGATTATTGAAACAAGTAACCTAACAAAGAAATATCGCAGATATAAGAAAAAGGAGGGCATCGGCGGCAGTATCGCAAGCTTATGGAAGCGGGAATATGAAGAGAAGCTAGCGGTAAATGGGATGAATCTGTCAATTGGGGAAGGAGAGTTTCTTGGTCTGGTGGGACCAAACGGTGCCGGTAAAACAACCTTGATAAAGATGTTGACAGGAATCATTGCTCCTACGGAAGGGAGTATACAAGTCATGGGCTATTATCCCAATGATTTAAAAAATGAGTTTAAGAAGCAGTACGCCGTAGTTATGGGGCAGAAAAGCCAGTTGTTTTTTGAATTGACCGTAAATGATACCCTGAGGCTTTTTAAAGAGATTTATGAGATTCCGGAGAAGGAGTTTCAAGAAAACAAAAAATATTTCATGGAGCTGTTTGGTGTGGAAGAGCTTATGGATGTGCAGGTAAGAACATTGTCTTTGGGAGAGCGAATGAAGATGGAGCTTTTGGTGGCACTGTTACATAATCCCAGAATACTGTTTTTGGATGAACCAACCATCGGACTGGACTTAACTTCTTCTAAACAGATTCGCAGGTTCTTGAAGGAAATTAACGAGAAAAAGGGGACTACAATTCTTCTCACATCTCATTACATGGAAGATATCCGAACACTCTGTAAAAGGACCGTTGTAGTGAATCATGGAATGAAAATATACGATGGAGCTACAGAGGAGCTATTTGAAAAGCACGCTCATCTTTTGGAAGGGAAGTGATGGAAGTGGGAAAATACTGGGAAGTTTCAAAGATTTACATGAAAACACAGCTTGTATGGAGAGCAGATGTGATTTTCAACATGATTTTTACAATATCTAAGATTTTATTTGCCTATCTTTTATGGGGAATTATATTTAGGGACAAGGACATGTTGGGGCAGTTTACTTTCCACGGAATACTTTCTTATTACATCATCAGCTCCTTTTTATCACAGTTGGAGCTGTCCGGTGGAATCAGCGGTGAAATTAACAATAGGATTCGTAATGGTACTTTTTCTAAGTATATGGTGATACCGGTGGGAATACAAAGATACTTCATGGCAATGGAGCTGGGGGGAGTATTGTTTTACTTATTTTTCGATTTTGTAGCAGCGGCGGTGTGGACCATTATATTTCAAATTGAGTTTACCTTCACAAGTAATCTGTGGGTGATAACTTGTGCAGCAGTAATTATTGTTCTGGGGCTGATTTTCATGGTGCAGCTAAACTTCTTTTTAGGATTACTTACACTGAAATATCAGGGAATCGGAACATTTCTCATGATAAAAAACAATCTGGTGGCACTGATTACCGGAACGATTGTTCCACTGGTACTTTTTCCGGAAAGTGTTGTAAGTATAATGAGAATGCTGCCCTTTTATTATGTTACATATTTGCCAGCCATGCTGCTTGTAGGGCAATGTCAGGACGAAGCCTTGCAGGGAGTTTTGGTGATTCTATGCTGGTGCGTGATAGTGCAGTTTGCAATTAATATCACATGGAAAAAATATATAAGAAAGTACGATGGAGTGGGAATATAATGAAGAATTTTAAGAAAAATATGCGGGTATTAAGAGAAATGATTGTACTTCGTTTTCATGGATTAATGGTTTTTCGGATGGACTTTTTTTCCCCATTTTTTATAGATGGGAGTCTGTTTGTGATTCAGCTGCTTGCATTTGGGGCAGTGTATTCCAATGTGGATACCATCGGAAGCTGGGGAAGGGGAGAGATGATTTTGTACATAGGTACCTTCTCCTTGCTGAATGCTATTAACATGACGATTTATTTCTTTGGGGTAAACGGAATTCCTTATAAAGTGAAATCTGGAGAACTGGATTTATATTTGTCAAAGCCGGTGAGTCCTTTGTTTCGTCTGACCTTTGAAAATATCAGCCCCGGTTCCATACCCCTTATCCTTATGAGTATCTGTATTATTTTATATGGTCTGAATGTTTCAGCGGTGAAGGTAAGTGGAGCGCAGGTGATGGCATTTCTGTTTTGGATTTTGATAATGGCGGTGCTATATTACGAAGTAGAAGTGATTATCCGGTCTGTGTCATTATTTATTGTGTCGATGGCAAGGCTGGAGCAATTGGAAGAGGCGGGGCTGGATTTGTGCATGAAGCTTCCGGGGATTGCCCTTTATGGAGTTTATAAGGTGATGTTTTATCTGATACTTCCCTATGGCATTATGGCAACGTTGCCTGTGCAGAGTACCATTGGGGAGATGGATTTAAAAGCAGCTGCTTATGGAATATTTGTAGTGGTACTTTTTTCGGTTATTACTTGCACAGTATGGAAGCAGGGCTTGAAGCGTTATAACAGTGCCAGCTCGTAAAAAGGAGATTATGAAAATGAATATTGAAAAACAGGTTGAATTTGACAAAATCAAGGAGCTATGGGCAGAGCGTGCAGTTACGATGCATGCAAAAGAGAGAATCAGAAATATGTCCTCTTATCTGTCTGAAAGGGAGCTTAGGAAAAAGCTTCGGGATACTACGGATGCAAGGGAGCTTTTGGAAAAGCTGGGAACACCGACTCTGCCGGATGTGGAAGAGGTGAAGACAGTACTAAGAGCAGCGGAAAAAGGAGACTGCTTAACTCCCTATCAATTAGAGCGTGTGGAAAAGGTGCTGGCGGCGGTAAGAAGGCTTCGGGATTATTTAAGCCGTGGAAGAAGTCTGGAGAATTCTCTGGCTTATTATGATGAAAATCTGAATGCTTTAGAGGAGGTAAGAGAAGAGATTGCCAGACAGATCCGGGGCGGGGAAGTGGATGATTATGCATCTAAGGATTTGCAGCAGATTCGCAGCCGGATGGAGCGGTGCAAGGAGGAGATGAAGCAGAAGGCAGAGCAGATTATGCGTTCTAATAAGGAGTGTATGGCAGACAGCTATTGTACTACTAGAAACGGAAGAATCTGTGTGCCGGTGAAGAAAGAGTATAAATTCCGAATTCCGGGAAGTGTGATTGATAAGTCTTCTACGGGAAATACCTATTTCGTAGAACCTACGGGGGTGGCAAAGTATTATGAAGAATTGCAGCTTCTGAGAATCAGTGAAGAAAACGAAGTGTATCGGATATTATACACGCTGACGGCTATGGTTGCGGACAATCAAGTGGTTATGGAGGAGAATGTACGCATGGCGGAGAAGTTGGATTTCATTTTCTCCAAGGGAAAGCTGAGCTGGGACTTAGATGCGGTGGAGCCATCCATCAATCTGGAAAGGAAGATTTGGTTGAAAAGTGCCAGACATCCTTTGATGGACAAGGAAATCAATGTACCGCTACAGTTTGAAATCGGTGGGGATATCAGGGGAATTGTTATCACTGGACCCAATACGGGAGGAAAGACTGTAGCAATCAAAACGGTAATGTTAAACTGCATGATGGCGCAGTGCGGTCTTCATGTGACCTGCGAAAGTGCGGATATCTGTATGAACAGCTCCTACATGTGCGATATTGGGGATGGTCAGAATATTGCAGAGAATCTGTCGACCTTCTCGGCACATATTAAAAACGTATTAGAGGTACTTGGGGAAGTAGGGGCGGACAGCTTTGTTATCATGGACGAACTGGGCTCTGGAACAGACCCGGCAGAGGGGATGGGGCTTGCCATTGCTATTTTAGAGAAGCTGAAGGAAAGTGGATGCCTGTTTTTAGTTACCACTCATTATCCGGAGGTAAAGGAGTATGCAAAAGAAGCGGAGCATATTGTGAATGCACGCATGACTTTTGATAAGGAGTCGCTGCGCCCAACCTATCAGATGGTGATTGGTGAGGCAGGAGAAAGCTGTGCCTTCTACATTGCAGACAGGTTAGGAATGCCGGAGGATATGCTGAAGATTGCCATCCGGGCTGCTTACGGAGAAGGAGCTGTGGCAGAGTATAAATTCCAAAGTAATAATGTCCCCTTGAAAAACAGCATAGGACCGAAGCTTCAGAAGAATAAAAAGCAGAGAATGAATATGGAATCTATGTGCAAATATAATCTTGGTGATAGTGTCATGGTATTTCCTGATAAGAAAATCGGAATTGTATGTGAGCCTGTGAATGAAAAGGGGGTTTTGTGTGTGCAGCTTCGGGATAAGAAAATCTGGATTAATCACAAGAGAGTGAAGCTGCACGTGGCGGCTACAGAGCTTTATCCCGAAAATTACGATTTCTCTATTATCTTTGATACGATAGAAAACAGGAAAAAAAGACATGATATGGAACGCAAGTATACGGAAGAGGTTATTGAATATGATAGCTAAATAATTTTTAATATTCCGTACTTTTTTGTGGAAAAAAATGGTTGACAATGGCTAACATTTGTACTACACTCATTAATGCAGTTAGGGTTTGCTAACTGCGGAAAGAGGATGAATATGACTTTATTAGATGCCAATTTGGGTGAAGAGTACATAATCAAAGATATCGTAACCGATGACGAAGAGTTAAATGCTTTTCTCTTTTCCTTAGGATGCTATAGTGGAGAACCGATTACGGTAGTAGATCGTAAAAAGGGTGGCTGTGTTGTATCCATTAAGGACGGAAGATATAACATCGACAATGATTTAGCGGAAGCTATTTCCATTTAAAAATAGTGATGCATATCACTATTTTTTATGACATATAGTTAGCTAAAGCTAACAAAAGATAGGCTCTAGTAAATGTAAAAGAATGAGGAGGATGTAGTATGAGAATCGCATTGACCGGTAACCCAAACAGTGGTAAGACTACCATGTATAACGCATTGACCGGAAGAAACGAAAAGGTTGGTAACTGGGCTGGTGTTACCGTAGAAAAGAAAGAAAGTCCAATAAAAAAAGCTTACTGTGAAGGAACTGAGGAATTAATTGCGGTAGATTTACCGGGGGCATATTCCATGTCTCCTTTCACTTCTGAAGAGAGCATTACCAGCGGTTATGTTAAGAACGAGAATCCTGATGTAATCATCAATATCGTTGATGCAACCAACATCAGCCGTAGCTTATTCTTCACTACCCAGTTATTAGAGCTTGGTATTCCTGTAGTTGTTGCTTTAAATAAGAGTGACATCAATGAGAAAAAGAATACGAAGATTGATGAGACGCTTTTATCTGAGAAGTTAGGCTGCCCTGTCGTTAAGACGATTTCTACTTCTTCAAGCGATAATGGTTTAAAGAACGTTGTGGCTGCAGCAGTAGCTTCCGTAGGTAAGGGACAGAAGGCTCCTTATGTGCAGGGAGAAATCAACTTACAGGATAAGGCGGAGGTTGAGGCAGCAGATAGAAAGCGTTTTGAATTTGTAAATAAGATTGTGAAAGAGGTTGAGAAGCGTGAGATTCTTACCAAGGATACCAATGCACAGGATAAGATTGATAAGTTCCTTACCCATCCGGTAATCGGAATTCCTGTATTTATTCTTGTAATGTTCCTGGTATTTGATATTTCACAGTCTACCTTTGGACCATTCCTTGCGGATACTTTAGTTGGCTGGATTGAGACCTTCCAGGGATGGGTTGCAGGTCTTGTTGAGAATGCAAATCCATTCTTACAGGCACTTTTAGTTGACGGTATCATCGGTGGTGTTGGTGCTGTAGTTGGTTTCCTTCCACTGGTAATGGTAATGTACTTCCTCATTGCTTTATTAGAGGATTGTGGTTACATGGCTCGTGCTACGGTTGTACTTGACCCTATCTTCAAGAGAGTAGGTCTTTCCGGTAAGTCTGTTATCCCTATGGTAATCGGTACCGGTTGTGCAATCCCGGGTGTTATGGCTTGCCGTACCATCCGTAATGAAAGAGAACGTAGAGCAACTGCTATGTTAACTCCTTTCATGCCTTGTGGTGCTAAGCTTCCTGTTATTGCTTTGTTTGCTGGTGCATTCTTCGCAGATGCATCATGGGTTGGTACCTTAATGTACTTTGTAGGTATTGTATTAATCCTTTTAGGTGCTTTACTTGTTAATAAGATTACCGGACATAAGTTCAGAAAGTCTTTCTTCATTATTGAGCTTCCTGAATATAAGCTTCCCAGCCTTAAGAGAGCATTCATTTCTATGTGCTCACGTGGTAAGGCATACATCATCAAGGCTGGTACCATCATCCTTGTATGTAACACTGTTGTTCAGATTATGCAGACCTTCAACTGGCAGCTTCAGGTTGTGGAAGAAGGTATGGAAAATACTTCTATTCTTGCAACCATCGCATCTCCGATTGCAGTTTTATTAGTTCCCATCGTTGGATTTGCGGCATGGCAGTTAGCAGCAGCGGCTGTTACCGGTTTCATCGCAAAGGAGAACGTTGTAGGTACCTTAGCAGTATGTTATGCTTTAACTAACTTCATCGATACCGAAGAATTGGCTTTAGTAGGTGGTGCGAATGAAGTAGCAGTAGCTATGGGATTAACTCAGGCTGCAGCACTTGCATACTTAATGTTCAACTTATTTACCCCTCCTTGTTTCGCAGCTCTGGGTGCTATGAACTCAGAAATGCAGGATAAGAAGTGGCTCTGGGGCGGTATCGCTCTTCAGTTTGGTACCGGTTATACAGTAGCATTCTTGGTATACCAGATTGGTACCTTAATCACTACCGGCGGTCTTGGAGCTGGTTTTGTTCCAGGTCTCATTGCAGTAGCTGCTATGGTTGCAGTTGTAGTAGTATTAATTAACAAAAACAATAAGAAATTCAGTCAAGAATACAAATTAAAGAAGACTGCTTAAGTTGTAGTTCTTAGAAGGGAGTATCGGTATGGCAAATTTCCTTGTAGCAGTAGTTATATTAGCGATTGTTGGTGTGGCAGTGGCGTATATTCGAAAAGAGAAGAAGCGTGGTGTCAGATGCGTGGGATGTCCAGATGGGGGAACCTGCTCCGGACATTGCAGTGGCTGTCATTCCGGTACAGATAATTAAGCGTATACAATCTATTTACACCAAAATAGTTAAGACAGGGGCCTGCACGTAAGTGTGGGCTCTTGTCTTTCTGTGGATTGAATGATAAAATTACCAAAGTACATAATATGATTGAGAATCGTAAGACGGAGGCTCTATGCGTTTTAAAGAATATGCAGCTAAAAATAAATTTGTGTGGCTTATGGTATTTCTTCTTACCTTGATTGTCCGAGGGGAAATGATGCTCAGTGACAGCGTAGGAATTGATACGACGGAAGTTATCGTTAATCCGCAGGGGATGTATTATTCTTGGCTGGAAATCGGAAGACAGGGGCTTGTTTTTTTGAAATGGATTACCGGCTCTTTAGTGTACAGACCATATTTTGTGGGGATAGGAACAATCCTGCTGTTAACGGTAGCCTGCATGCTCTGGGGATATTTGTTTGTTTATGTTTCTGGGAAGGAGAATTTTCTGGGAACGTTATTTTTTTCTGGGATTTTGGTGTCACATACCATTTTGACAGAGCAGTTATATTTTAAATTGCAGGCCTTTGAGATTTGTATGGCACTTTGTCTGATGGCTCTTGCAGTACTCCTCGGTCATATTTTTGCTCTGAAAAAACGTTGGTGGGCACTATTGGCTTCCATACCTTTGATGTTAATTGCATTTAGTGTATATCAGGTGATGAATGCACTGTATATATTTGGGGCGGTAGTCTGCTTTTTCTTGTATTATTTTTTTGCAGTGCCAGAAAGTGAAGAAGAGAAGACTGGAAAAGAGTTATGGATGTATATTCTCCGCTTTGCGGCTGTATTTCTGGTAGGATTTGTATTGAATCAGGTGATTACGTCACTGTTTTTTAGTAAAGCGGAGTATGTAAATAACCAGATACAGTGGGGGCAGATTCCTTTTATGGACTCTATTATATCTATTTTAGGACATGTGAAGAATGTAGCCCTTGGAGTAAATGTATTTTATATAAGGACATTTTCATTATTTGCAGTGCTTTTGCTGGTGCAGGTGGTATATACCCTAAAGAATAGTAAGAGTGGAGCAAGGTATCTGGGGGCATTGTGTCTGCTTCTGTTGTTTATGTCACCGTTTTACATGTCGATAATCTCCGGGGGACTTACGGTAGCAAGGTCTCAGCTGGTATTGCCATTTACTCTGGCTTTCATGGGCTATGTGGTATGTATGTTCCGCATAGATTCTGAAAAGGGGCAGAAGGTAGCAAGGATTGCCGCCTGTCTTATCGGGTGCTTGACTTTGGTTTATCAGGTGCCGTATACGATGATGTTAAATCATACGAATGAGCTTCGGTATGGGAGTGATGTGCAGGTGGCCAATGCGTTGATTAAAGATATTATGGAATATCAGAATGAGGACTGTTCCAGACCGGTAGTATTTATTGGGGGACATGAGGAGCCTTTGGGAGATAATCGTTTGTACGGTGAGTGCCTTGGAGAATCTGTATTAAATTGGGATGCAGAGGTGGAGCCGAAGGGATATCATAGTACCATGCGAATTGTGAATTTTATGGAATTGCAGGGTGTGAGGTTTAACAGGGGGAATGAGGATGAAACCCTTTATTCATATAAGGTAAGCAGGGAAATGCAGGATTGGCCGGCAGAAGATAGTATTCGTCTGGTGATGGATCTGATTATTGTGAGACTTGGAGAATGAAAAATCGTACAGTTTGTAGAAATGTGCGCAAACTGTACGATATTTTCTTTACACAATTCAGAAAATAGTATACAATTATATCATCATTTATGCGTATTCTTATAGTTTTTGTAAGAGTGCGACAACTAATTGGAGGTATCGTCGTATGAAGGGTAATGTTATTGTTGGACAATCTGGTGGACCTACCGCCGCAATTAATTCAAGCTTAGCGGGTGTATATCGTACTGCTAAGGATCGTGGTGCTAAGAAAGTATATGGTATGCTTTATGGTATTCAGGGACTTTTAGAAGAACGTTATATTGACCTGTCTGAGCATATTAAAACGGATTTGGATATTGAGCTTTTGAAGCGTACTCCAGCGGCGTACCTTGGTTCCTGTAGATATAAGCTTCCTGAGATTCATGAAAATAAGGAAGTATATGAGAAGATTTTTGAAATATTAAATCGTTTAGAGATAGAAGCATTTATTTATATCGGTGGTAACGATTCCATGGATACCATTAAAAAACTGTCGGATTATGCAATCGTTACCGGACAGCCTACCAGATTCGTAGGATGTCCCAAGACTATTGATAATGACCTTGCACTGACTGACCATACTCCGGGCTATGGTAGTGCAGCAAAGTATATCGGTACTTCTGTAAAAGAGATTATTCGCGATGGCTTCTGTTTAGAGTATTCTAAGGGTGTAGTAACTATCGTAGAGATTATGGGTAGAAATGCGGGCTGGCTTACCGGTGCAGCAGCTCTTGCAAAGGGCGAGGATTGTCCGGGACCTGACCTTATTTATCTTCCTGAGATTCCGTTTGACTTGGAGGATTTCGGTAACAGAATCAAAGAGCTTTTAAAGAAAAAGGGCTCTATTGTAGTTGCAGTCTCAGAAGGAATTAAGTTAAGTGACGGAAGATATGTATGCGAGCTTGGTGCAGGAATTGATTTCGTAGATGCCTTTGGACATAAGCAGCTTTCCGGTACTGCAAATTATCTGGCAAGCTATGTTGCCGGTGAGATGGGCTGTAAGACAAGAGCCATTGAGCTTAGTACCCTTCAGAGAGCGGCATCCCACTGCGCATCCCGTGTGGACATTCTGGAAGCATATCAGGTAGGTGGTGCGGCTGTGAAAGCAGCGGATGAAGGCGACACGGGTAAGATGATTGTCTTTGAAAGATACTCCGATGACCCTTACCAGAGTGGTACTGCTGTGAAGGATGTTCATAAGATTGCCAATGATGAACGTCTTGTACCGAGAGAGTGGGTAAATGCAGATGGTACCTACGTGACCGATGACTTTATTACTTATGTAAAACCGCTGATTCAGGGAGATGTAGCACCGATTATGGTAGATGGTATTCCAAGACATTTATTCAGACCATTTTAAGGTTATCTGGGCGGCTGCGCTGATGCAGTCGCCCTTATTTTTTCAGTAAAGGAGTACTCATGATAAACCGATTATTTGGAATTATGTATACATTATTAAGCAAAGAAACTGTAACTGCTGCGGCATTGGCGGAGCGTTTTGAGGTATCAGTAAGGACAATTTATCGAGATATAGAAGTGCTGAGTCAGGCCGGAATTCCGGTGTATGCCCGGAAAGGGAAAAATGGCGGAATCTGCCTCATGGAGCAGTTTGTGCTCAATAAGATGCTGATAACAGAGGAAGAGCAACAACAGATTTTATCAGCTCTTCTGTCCGTAAAGGAGACTACCGCATCAGAGGAAAAAGAGATACTGCAAAAACTAGGTGATTTCTTTAAGACAGAGATGGTGAATTGGATTGCTATAGATTTTTCCGACTGGGGCGGTGGGCAGAAGCTGTTGTATGAGGATATTAAAAGAGCCATTTTGACAAACAAGGTAATCTGCTTTGATTATTATGGTCAGAACCGAGAGATGAGCAGACGCACTGTGGAGCCAATACAGTTACTTTTTAAAGAATATACGTGGTATCTGAGTGCTTATTGCAGGGAGAGAAAGGCTCTCAGGCTTTTCAAATTGACGCGAATGAAAAGAATGGAAGTGCTGGAGGAGAGCTTTGTATGGAAGGAAGAGTGGTACGAAAAAGAAGAAATGAAGGCAGAGAAACAGCAGAATGTGGAAGAGGAGTACATTTATGCTCCCATGATTACCATGTGGATAGATAAGAAGGAAGCCTATCGGGTATATGATCGCTTTGGCGAATCGGACATTGAGATTCTTGAGGACGGAAATTTTGTGGTGAGGGTGGCTTATCCCTTGGATGAGTGGGTTTATGGTCTGATATTGTCCTTTGGGGCATCTGCCAAGGTATTGGAACCTTTAGAAATTCGTGAGGAGATAAAAAGGCGAATTGCTGATATGCAGAAAAATTATGAATTGCAATAAAACTTGCCATACAGATGTCATATTTAAAATGTTATGATAGAAATAAACTGGAGGGATAGATATGCTGGAGTTACCGGAAAGCTATACT
>F42_Fallow_Deer__coassemble_498_pt1 | contig 11022 bp, 10 predicted proteins | sample F42_Fallow_Deer__metabat2_low_PE_003 | metagenome-assembled genome bin F42_Fallow_Deer
CTGCACGTACGGTTTTGTGAGGGGCTAGTGTCGTGAGGCATTAGTCTACTCGACTCATTGAATTAAAAACATTTTCAGAGGCATCTGTCAGAAATGACAGATGCTTTTTTCTTTATACAATCTTTATATCAAAATAGATGTTCTAACACTGTCTTTTGTTCTGAAATAGTAAAATAAATCCAAACAAAGGATATAAGGAGAAGCTCAATGGCGGATTTTATACATAAAAAGAACAGATTTACTTCATTTCAGATTATTATTATTGGATTTGCAGCAGTAATCATAATAGGTGCATTGCTTTTAATGTTGCCGGTATCATCGAAAGCCGGGGTAATGACTCCGTTTAATGAGGCACTGTTTACCTCGACTTCGGCTGTATGTGTGACAGGGCTTGTGGTGCAGGATACGGCAACTTACTGGTCGTGGTTTGGACAGGGAATTATACTGGTCCTCATTCAGATAGGAGGACTGGGTGTTATTACGATTGCAGTATCATTTGCACTTTTGTCAGGAAGAAAAATTTCTTTAATGCAACGGAGTGTCATGCAGGAAGCAATCTCCGCACCGAAGGTTGGAGGAATCGTCAGATTAACGGGGTTTGTACTAAAGGGAACATTTTTGATTGAATTTGTTGCAGCACTCATAATGATGCCTGTTTTTGTAAAGGATTTTGGGGTAAAGGGTATATGGATGGCGATTTTTCATTCAATTTCCGCCTTTTGTAATGCTGGCTTTGATTTAATGGGAACAGAAAATGTAAAGTATGTGTCCCTAACATCTTATGTTTCGCATCCACTGATAAATATCACAATTATGCTGCTCATTATAATTGGTGGTATCGGATTTCTTACATGGGAAGATATTCTAAAAAACAAGCTCCGATTTAAAAGTTACCGTATGCAGACCAAGGTGATACTTACAACCTCACTGATATTAGTTTTATTTCCGGCAGCATTCTTTTTCTTCCGGGATTTTGCAGATATGCCAATGCGGGAAAGAGTGTTTAGTTCACTGTTTCAGGCAGTAACTCCGAGAACCGCAGGTTTCAATACTGCTGACCTTACCATGATGACAGAAGCAGGACTTGGAATTGTAATTGCTTTGATGCTGGTGGGTGGTTCACCGGGTTCTACGGCAGGTGGTATGAAAACCACAACTCTGGCGGTACTTATTGCTAATACATTGTCAAGTTTTAGGCGAAAAGAAGATGCACAGATGTTTGGAAGAAGGCTTGAAGACAGTGCTGTAAAAAATGCAGCCACTATTTTTATGATGTATATAGTCTTTTTCTTTGGAGGTGCTATAGTGATCAGTGCTGTGGAAGGTCTGCCATTTTCCACTTGTTTATTTGAAACTGCTTCAGCGATAGGAACAGTCGGATTAACATTAGGAATTACACCGGGACTAGGTGTTGTTTCGCAGATAATACTTATGATACTGATGTTTCTTGGACGAGTGGGAGGTTTAACACTAATTTATGCAGCTCTTTCAGGAAGCGGTAAAAAAATATCAAAATTACCACAGGAAAAAATAACGGTAGGATAGGAGAAGGAAAAATGAAATCAATATTACTGGTTGGACTTGGAAAGTTCGGAAAACACATTGCATTACAGTTGCATCAGTTAGGACATCAGGTTATGGGAGTGGATCATAACGAGGACAGAATAAATGATACCATAGACATTATGACCAATGCACAGATTGGAGACAGTACTAATGAGGAATTTTTACGTTCACTTGGAGTAGACAACTACGACGTATGTATCGTAACCATTGGAAATGATTTTCAGTCTTCTCTGGAAACCACCTGCCTGCTGAAAGAACTTGGAGCTAAATTTGTTGTCTCCCGTGCAGAGAGAGACGGACAGGCAAAGTTCCTGCTCCGTAATGGTGCAGACGAGGTGGTATACCCGGAAAAGCAGGTTGCAAAATGGGCTGCCATCCGTTATACATCAAATCACATTCTGGATTACATAGAACTGGATGAGTCCCATTCTATATTTGAGGTGACGATACCAAAGGAATGGATAGGCATGAGCATTGGACAGATTGACATTCGTAAAAAATATAACATTAACATTATAGCAGTAAAGGATAAAGGGCAGACGAATGTATCCGTAACGCCGGATACGGTTTTGTCAGCAGACAGGACGATGCTTGTTCTCGGAGAGGATAAGGCATTGCAGAAATGTTTCCATATCTAACGAAAAAGTAAATAGGAAAGGCGGTGAGCATAATGGATGTATGGGGCAGCATTTTATTAATTCTGGCAATGTCAGGCGTGTTTGTATATGGATTTTATCTGATGGGAAAGCTGGATAAGTTTTTAGATGAGAACCGAAAGGCTATCGAGAAAGAAAATGAAAGCCGTGAACCATCCTGTGTTCTGCTTACCGACTCCCTGACAGATGATGAGATTTTGGAAGAAATTCGCAGATTCCGCAAATGTCATGAAGACATAAATGTGCTACTCTATGACAGTTCCCACGCAGAATTAATGAACAGTATGGCATACCGGACTTTACAAAAGTGATAGAAAACAATCCAAAGTGTGGTATAATTATATTCCATTAAGAAAGAAGGTGGTGGCGCAGATGAAAAAAGATAAATTAAATAATGGTATGGAAGGTGCAGAACACATCATGGTCTGTTTATCTGCAGCACCGTCTAATGTGAAAATAATTAAGACTGCGGCTAAAATGGCATCTGCCTTTGGCGGCAGTTTTACTGCGCTTTATGTAAAGTCTGTAAATGCAGATAAGATGGATGAGTTTGATAAAAAACGTTTACAGCGTAATATTCAGCTGGCAGAACAGCTGGGAGCTGAGATTACAATTACACATGGAGAGGATGTGTCTTTCCAGATAGCTGAATATGCCAGAATATCAGGTGTGACACAGATTGTAATCGGACGAAGCAATATAAAACGCCGCCACTTCTGGAGCAAGCCCACACTGACAGAGAAACTGACGGAAATTGCACCTAATTTGGATATACACATTATACCGGATGGAAGCTTGGGGGCAACCTATAAAGGGAGAGAGAATTCTGTATTGCATAGGCTGGTAATATCCCATCCGAAAGATTTTTTTGTTATGCTACTACTTTTAGTAGGTGTTACTTTGTTAGGGAGGGTATTCTATCATTTTGGTTTTACGGAAGCTAATATTATCGCCATTTATATTTTGGGGGTATTGCTGATTTCTTTATTTACCAGAGGATATGCTTGTGGCATTGTCGGTTCTTTAATGAGTGTTATACTGTTTAATTTCTTTTTTACAGAGCCGCGTCTGACACTGCATGCTTATGATTCAAGATATGCAGTGACATTTGGAATCATGATGGCAGTTTCCATTATGACAGGAACATTGGCATCAAAGTTAAAGCTCCATGCAAAGATGTCAGCCCGGAACGCATTTCGGACAAAGGTACTGCTTGATACGAATCAGCTTTTACAAAAGGCAAAAAGCGATGAAGATATTATTAACATTACGGTAACACAGCTGATGAAATTATTAAACCGCTCGGTTGTGGTATATACCGTCAAAGAAGAAAAACTGTCTAAAGGGCTTCTGTTTCCGGTGGAACCAGAGGTGAATAGTGGGGAACTGTTTTCTGATTTAGAGTATAATGCGGCACGCTGGGTGTATAAAAACCGGCACAGAGGCGGAGCTACAACTGATGTATATACTAATGCGAGGTGCTTATATCTTGCCATACGCATTTATGATAAGGTTTACGGAGTGATAGGTATTCACGTTGAAAAGAAACTGGATTCCTTTGAAAACGGTATGCTGTTATCCATCATAGGTGAATGTGCTCTGGCAATGGACAATAACCGCAATGCGAAGGAGAAGGAAATGGCGGCTGTGCTTGCTAAGAACGAACAGTTGCGGGCGAATCTGCTTCGTGCCATTTCCCATGACCTGCGTACACCGCTTACTGCAATTTCCGGGAATGCAGAGAATGCACTTATGAATTATGAAACGCTGGATGCAGATATGAGGGAGCAGATATTTAAGGAAATTTATGATGATTCCCAGTGGCTCATCGGCATTGTGGAAAATCTGCTTTCCGTTACCAGAATAGAAGAAGGAAGAATGAATTTTAACATGTCCATACAGCTTATGGATGAGGTTATCAGTGAAGCACTGGCACATATCAGACAGAAACGTAACAGGCATGATATTGAGGTTTTTTGTGAGGATGAATTACTGCTTGCAAAGATGGATGCCAAATTGATTGTGCAGGTAATAATTAATCTGGTAGAAAATGCAATAAAATATACACCTGATGGTACATCCATCCGCATAGTGGCAAAAAAGGAAGAGGAGGCTGTAGCGGTCAGTGTGATTGATAATGGTCCGGGGATTCCAAAGGAAATAAAGCCACGTGTTTTTGACATATTTTATACAGGAGAGAACAAGGTTGCAGACAGCCGCCGAAGCCTGGGACTTGGTCTTGCCCTTTGCAAGTCCATAATCAATGCACACGGCGGAGAGATAACATTGACAGACAATCAGCCACAGGGCTGTAATTTTACATTTATGTTACCAATGGAAGAGGTGAGAATTGATGAATAAACTTCAAATATTGGTGGTGGAGGATGATAAATCCGTCAGAAATTTAATGTCTACCACTTTGAAGGCACATGACTATAAATATATAGTGGCAGAAAACGGAGAAGAAGCCATTCTTCAGGCATCCACCTATAATCCGGATATAGCGTTGCTTGATTTGGGTCTTCCGGATATGGATGGGGTTGAGGTAATTAAAAAGATTAGGACATGGTCTAATATGCCGATAATTGTTATAAGTGCAAGAAGCGAGGATGCGGACAAGATAGAGGCGCTTGACAATGGGGCAGATGATTATCTGACAAAGCCTTTTTCTGTGGAGGAGCTTCTTGCAAGACTTCGTGTAACAGCCAGAAGACTTGCCATAATGCAGGCAAATAATGCAAATGAATCCGTATTTAGAAATGGTAAATTAAAGGTGGATTATGCAGCAGGAAGTGCCTATATGGATGAGGAAGAGCTGCATCTGACACCCATCGAGTATAAATTGCTGTGTCTTTTGTCACAAAATGTAGGAAAAGTCCTGACACATACCTTTATCACACAAAAAATCTGGGGCAGGAGCTGGGATGATGATGTGGCATCCTTAAGAGTGTTTATGTCAACACTCAGAAAGAAGATAGAAACAGGTCCGGAGTCACCGCAGTATATCCAGACGCATATAGGAGTAGGTTATCGTATGCTGAAGGTCGAATAAATTAGGTTGAATGAAGAGTTAAATTCCGTATTTAAGACAAAATTTAAGCTTTCGCATTGGTTTAGTGAAACAAAAATATTGAATAAGTTAAAGTAGTGAGCTTCTTGGAGGAAGAACGGGTGAAAAAACAGAATGTAGGATTTGCTTTTCTTATGTTAGGTGTGATTTTCGCACTTGCTCCAATATCATACTTCTGGTGGATAGGAGCTGTTTTGGGAGTAAGTGGATTAATTGTTGTTTTTAGTGGTGTCAAAGATGAATAATATTGGAGCATAAGATGATGAGTATATTTGTAGAAAAATTTATGGAAAAAAACAAATTTGAAAGAGCTACTTTTATTGTAGGTATAGTCAGTTCATTAATCGTGATTATATTTGCTGTGTTACAGATTTTCAGTGTATGGAATTATGCAGTAATTGTATGTGAAATATTTATGGGAATAAGTATGATTGCACAGGCAATATTGCAGTGGAAAACTAACAAACGAATTGCGATTTTTTCATTGTGTGTAGCTGCATTTATTTTTATTGTAGCAATCTTTGTGTTGTTCATTAAGTAGAACGTAAATTGATGTTTACAGTGTATCTGCCTGCATTATGAAATAAATCACTTTAATTAATTCTAAAAACCACTTGACATACAATAAAAACAGTTCTATAATTCAAAACAATTTAATACATTATATAAACCGTTGAAGCGGAGATAACGGCAATGATGCCTTTACAGAGAGCCTGTGTTGGTGAGAGTCAGGTGAGAAACAAGTTGTCAAATGGACCGCTGAGGGCATGGTCAAAGGTGTAGTCAGGCTGCACTGAGTATTCTGTGACGTGTGGGCATACGTCAGTTGCCGGGGATATGTTGGTATCCTGCTAAGCGTACAGCGTCATTGCTGTAAATCAAGGTGGCACCGCGGATTGTGTTTACTTTTATTTGAGTATCATATTCGTCCTTGACAGATTCTATTATTCTGTCAGGGGCGTTTTTTGTTTTTATAAAACTTCTTTGACGGATTGTTCAAAGGAGTTTTTCTTTTGGCAGAAAATAGTCAAATTGGGAGGTGTGAACATGGTGCGTAAATTGTGGTGGCGCTTATGCGCCGGAAAGATATGGATGTAACAGATAAGAGACAGTTGGAAAACAAACAATATTCAGAATTTGGAGGATGAAACTATGATGTATAATAATATTGACTTTGACACTTACTTTAAAAACTATCCGGATGAAAAGGGATATTTCGGAAAATACGGCGGTTCATATATTCCACCGGAGTTACAGACAGCGATGAATGAAATTAGTGAGGCATATCAGACCATATGTAAGTCCAGAAAGTTTATCAGTGAGCTTCGTCGCATTCGTAAGGAATTTCAGGGCAGACCTACGCCGATTTCGCATCTGGCAAGACTTTCGGATAAGATAGGAACCGGAGTCCAGTTGTATGTAAAACGAGAAGATTTAAACCATACAGGTGCACATAAACTCAATCACTGTATGGGCGAAGTGCTTTTGGCAAAGTATATGGGTAAGAAAAAAGTAATTGCTGAGACTGGAGCCGGTCAGCATGGTGTGGCACTTGCAACAGCTGCTGCTTATTTTGGACTTGAATGTGATATTTATATGGGGGCTGTGGATATTAAGAAACAGGCACCTAATGTTGCAAGAATGAAGATACTTGGTGCCAGAGTTATAGAAGTGACAGATGGATTACAAACACTTAAAGAGGCTGTAGATGCGGCATTTATGGCATATTGTAAGGAGTATAAGGATGCCATTTACTGTATTGGCTCTGTTGTAGGTCCTCATCCGTTTCCTATGATGGTAAGAGATTTCCAAAGTGTGGTAGGAATTGAAGCTAGAGAACAGTTTCTGGATATGACAGGAGAACTTCCTGATGCAGTTGTTGCCTGTGTCGGTGGTGGTTCTAACGCCATGGGGGTGTTTTCTGGATTTTTAAATGATTCGGTTGATATTTACGGTGTAGAGCCTCTTGGAAGAGGTACTGCACTTGGAGATCATGCGGCAAGTCTTACCTACGGAGAAGAAGGAGTAATGCATGGGTTTAACAGTATTATGTTAAAGGATGAAAAAGGGGAACCGGCACCGGTATATTCAGTAGCCAGTGGTCTGGATTATCCGTCATCGGGACCGGAACACGCCTTTTTACATGACCTCGGCAGAGTGAAATATGATGTGGTAACTGATGATGAAACAATTGATGCTTTCTTTGAACTTTCACGTATGGAGGGTATTATTCCTGCGATTGAAAGCTCCCACGCAGTTGCTTATGGTATGAAGCTGGCAAAGCAGATGGGTAAAGGTTCTATTCTTATTAACCTTTCAGGAAGGGGAGATAAGGATATGGATTACATTATTGAGAAATACGGAATAAAGTAACTTCTTTAGGCTACAATCAATAGCGGTGTAAACGAAAAAGCAGTCTACAGTTAATTATAAATTGCCCTTTCGTTTGCATCGCGTTTGATTTTGCCAAAGTGAACAAAGTCGCGTCCGGGAAAACGATATATGGATTTTCAATCCTAGCTAGTTTTCTCTGAATTGAAGCTTGATAGAAGTTATAGGATGGCGATTATTCGTTTTATGGCACAGCAAACAAGCCTCATTCCTGAGACTGATTTTTGAGATATAGAAGTAGTCATTTTAAATCCGTAGTGGCATATGTCGTTGTGGTTTTCCGAGATGACCACCGCAGCATTTACATATGGATATTTTTATGCCGTACAGGGTTTCTATGATTTGTGGTGATTCCATATCATTTAGTATAGAGATGTATTTCTTGTATCCCAAAAGATTGCGACACAGGGTTAAGTTCTTGTTCTTGCTACGGGTACACAGCAAGCCGTAATGTCTGATTCGGACAAAACGCTTTGGTGGAACATGCATAAGAAATCTTCTTACAAACTCTATGCCGGAGATGGTAAGCTCTTTCCATTTACCCTGTTCACGATAGTCTTTGACATAGTAAGTAACGGTATATTCATCCATGCGAATAATACGATGATTGCTGATAGCAATACGGTGCGTATATTTTCCTAGATAATTAATGACAGACTGCGCACCATTGAAGGTCTTCTTGCAATGAGGAACCCATTCTTTTTCGTAGCAGGTGTTGAGAAGCTCTTTGAAGTTATAACTGTTGCGATACTTTTCGCTACTACCATGAAATACAAGCTTATTATCCTTGTACAAAGATTTAAGCTCATCCATATATTTACCACGAAAAACTTTGGATAAGACTTTTACAGGCAGGAAGAATTCCTCACCTTTATCACGCCATTCATTCTTAGCAGAAAGACCACCTCCAAGAAGTATGACATGGATGTGAGGATGGTAGTTCATTTCAGAACCCCAGGTGTGTAGGACGCAGATATATCCAACCTTAGCGCCAAGATGCTTGTTGTCAGCAGTGAGTTCATTTATGGTTGCTGATACACATGGAAGAACGCAAAAGCAGCGTTCTTCTTGTGGAAAAGAGGTTTAGCATGGCATATGACAAGAAAATATATGAAGCAGAACTGCCCCATAGGGCTGTGGCGGTATATCTGTATCTAAAGGATCGTGCGAATAAGGAAGGCACCTGCTACCCGGCAATCGGTACCATAGCCAGGGAACTGCATCTGTCTGTCAGCACCGTAAAACGTGCTATCAGCGATTTGGAGGAAAACGGATTTATACGCAAGAAACAGCGCTGGCGTGATAATGGTGGCAGAAGCAGTCTGCTGTTTGAAATCATAAGGTAAGCACAAAGGGGATACTGCGTAGGTCATGTGAACTATGGTATGGTTCACCATGACCTATGCAGGGAACTTTTCACTTTAAGGATTAGGACAGAGAAAAAACGATATATAGAACCAAAACAGCAGGGCAGTAATGTGGGGAAACATTACCGCCCTGCCTATGTAAAGGGGATTAAGAGTATGTCTTAATAATTTCTTCCGCAATGCATCTTCTGGAAACACAGCGGTCCATTGCCTGTTTTTCTACATAGTGATGAGCATCCGGTTCGCTCATTTTAAGTTCGCTGATTAACAACCATTTGGCTTTGTTAACCAATCGGATCTCAGCCATTTTATCTTCAATGGATATTGATTTTTTCTCGAATTGTCTTAGCCGTTCTCGTGCGCTTTCCAGCCAATTAAGGGCATGAGACATGGTTACTTTGGAAAGGGGCTTCGGTAAAGTAAAAACACCATACTCAGCAACCCTGTCATGTATGCCGGCGTGGATATCATTTTTTACCAGTAACAGTACCGCTGATTGTTTGGTTGTGCTTATATCAATAGCAAAGCGCGTTCCGGTGTCATCCGGTAATGGAGAATTGATAATAACAAAGTCATAACTTTTGTCATTCAAAATTCTTTTGGCACAGCTTATACTGGTAACTGTATCAACGGGACTGTATCTGAGTTCTGGCAGCAGATCGGCAAAGGCAGAGGTGAAGCTGTCTGTAGCAGACACGATGAGTATACTGTAAACACGTTCTTTTAAACTCATGTGGCACCTCCTCCTTTTTTAGTAGTTTATATTATCTGTTGCAGTAGATTTCCAGTATGGAACCCGGAATATGTTCTTTAATAAAGTCACTGTTATTTGCCAGAGCACACGCAGAACTTAAATTTCCCGGTAACTGTTCAAATTTTGCAAGAGTATCAGCATCTGCTTTATAAAGGTTGATGTCAGCAGGCTCCTGTAGTTTCAGTTGGTTTTGGATTCCGTACAGGCTGGCATATATCATTAATGCAAATGCCAGATAAGTATTTGCTGCCGGGTCAGGAGAACGAAGTTCTGCACGTCTGTATTCTCCTATAGCAGCAGGAACTCTGACAAGCTGGGAGCGGTTTTCGCTGGACCAGGATATATACCTTGGAGCTTTATTATTACCAAAACGCTGATAAGAGCTTTCAAGTGGATTCAAAAAAACTGTCATTTCTGCAACTTTAGCAAGGATACCGGCAATCATAAAGTCCATATTATCGGTATTATTGGTTGATTTTACGGACATGTTGATATGGAAGCCGTTTCCGGGTTTGCCTTCCAAAGGTTTCGGACTAAAATCAGCATGTAAACCATTGCGTCGTGCAATTGTTTTAACAACGGTCTGGAAGGTCATGGCATTGTCAGCGGCAGCCAGAGGGCTGGAATAACGAAAATCAATTTCGTTTTGTCCGGGACCCTCTTCGTGGTGTGAGCTTTCAGGACGGATACCCATTTGCTCAAGCGTGAGACACACCTCACGTCTAATATTTTCACCCTTGTCTTCCGGTGCAATATCCATATAACCGGCATTATCATAAGGTTCCTTTGTCGGATTTCCATTATCGTCCAGATTAAAAAGATAAAATTCCTGTTCAGCACCAAAGAAAAACTGGAAACCTGCTTTTTCTGCATCCTGAACAGCCTGTTTTAAAATGGAGCGTGAATCACATTCAAAGATTCTTCCATCCGGATAAGAGATAGTACAGAACATACGAACTACCCGTCCGTGCTCCGGTCTCCAGGGGAGGGGCATTAATGTGTCTGCTTCAGGATGAAGCAGCAAGTCGGAATGTGTTTCGTCGCCAAAACCTTCGATGGCAGATGCATCAATGGCAATACCATATTCAAAGGCACGAGGAAGCTCCTCAGGCATAATGGATATGTTTTTTTGTTTGCCAAATACATCACAAAAGGCAAGGCGGATAAATTTTACATCTTCCTCCTGTACATATTGCATAACCTCTTGTTTTGAATACT
>F42_Fallow_Deer__coassemble_504_pt1 | contig 10941 bp, 10 predicted proteins | sample F42_Fallow_Deer__metabat2_low_PE_003 | metagenome-assembled genome bin F42_Fallow_Deer
CCATGCAAACGCAGGGGAGGCATTCCCCAAGGTGTGCATTTCAATTTTTGCAACACCCTCAAATTTTTACCATATATTGATTGTCTGAGTAAATACCGGTTCCTTATCTTTCGAAGCAACAATTGTAAGCTTTGAAGGAACAAAGCTTTTTCCCTTATATTCCGGTGTGCAGGAATAGCCCGATACTTTCCCCTGTACAAGCAGCTCTTCTACCATGTCGTCATATCTATCTTTTAGCGTAACAACCGTCCGCGGAACAAAAAGTCTATTTCTATCAGATTCTTCCCCATGAAAACGAAGAGGCATCAAATACAGTGGACTAAGTATTCCTTTTTTCGCAAGCTCTATCGCCTTTTCATTTGAATCAATCTCTGAAAAATCAGGTGTTACATCACTCTTTCTCTTCATAAAATCAAATAATCCCATATAATCTTCTCCTTTTCTGCATTTAACACCAATTATATCCGTTATCTTCCTTTCTGACCCTATACCTTTTCTAAATTTTTCTAATCGTACAAACTAAATCTACAATTTTTGTAATTTTTTTCAAAAAGGTGTTGACATTCTCTTCCGTAGATGGTATTATCAATTTCGTTGAAGAGCTACGGCTCAGTAAACACGCGGAAGTGTCGGAATTGGCAGACGAGCAAGACTAAGGATCTTGTGACCGTTAGGTCGTGTGGGTTCAAGTCCCATCTTCCGCAGTAAACCTCAGTTGAATACTGAGGTTTTTTTATTGTATATTAAACTGTAAGTAAGAAGGTTCACATATGACAACACCAAAAAGAAATGCAAATTTATTAACCGAAGGCTCCATCCCCATAAAGATGCTGACCTTTGCCCTCCCCCTCTTTCTCGGAAATTTGTTCCAGCAGCTCTATAATGTTGCTGACTCCTTGATTGTAGGTAATTTTATCGGTGCAGATGCACTGGCTGCTGTCAGTTCTTCAGGAAGTTTGATTTTCCTGATGGTAGGCTTTTTTAACGGCATGTCCGTAGGTGCAGGTGTAGTAACCGCAAGGTACTTCGGTGCCCGGGATACCAAGAGTCTGGAGCGTTCCATCCACACCACTGTGGCATTTGGCATCGCTGCAGGTCTGGCACTGATGTTGATTGGAATCCTTACCACTCCACTAATTTTAAAGCTGATGGGAACGCCGGCGGATGTACTTCCCTCTTCCATTTCCTACTTCAGAACATACTTCCTCGGTTCTTTGGCATTTGTTCTCTACAATATATTTGTAAGCATTCTGCAATCCGTAGGCGATAGCAAGAGACCTTTAATCTACTTGATTATCTCTACTATCGTAAACATCATTCTGGATTTACTTTTCGTAGGTGTCTTCAAATGGGGTGTATGGAGTGCCGCTTTTGCCACGGTTATCTCCCAGTTTATCAGTGCCCTGCTCTGTCTGCGGACACTGCTTACTACCACAGAGGAGTATCGTGTGGATTCAAAGAAAATCCGATTTGATATGTTTATGCTAAAGCAGATTATTCAGAATGGTCTGCCCACTGGTCTGAACAATTCCATCATCGCCATTGCCAATGTAGTAGTTCAGTCCAATATCAATGCTTTTGGAAAGATGGCTGTGGCAGGCTGCGGAGCATATTCAAAAATCGAAGGCTTCGGCTTCTTGCCCATTAATTGTTTTACTATGGCACTGACCACGTTTATCAGCCAAAATCTGGGTGCAAAACAATTTGACCGCGCCAAAAAGGGAGCTCGCTTCGGCATCCTCTGCTCTGTTATTCTGGCAGAAGGTATCGGCATTATTATTTATCTGTTTGCACCACAGCTTATCAGTATCTTTAATTCGGACCCAGCCATCGTAGAGTACGGCGTGATTCAGGCACGAACAGTTACACTGTTCTACTGTCTGTTGGCTTACAGTCACTGTCTTGCCTCCATTTTCCGCGGTGCAGGAAAATCCACGGTTCCCATGCTTGTGATGCTGGCATCCTGGTGTATTATCCGTGTGACATACATCACCATCATTGTGAAATTCATCCCGGTAATTAACGTGATTTTCTGGGCATATCCCCTTACCTGGAGTATCAGTACCGTTATATTTACCATCTTCTACTTTAAATCAAACTGGTTGAAGGCATTTCAAGTAGAAAAATAAAAGAAGGTATGTTATAATGTGAACAGTGCATAAGAAAAACAAGCGGCGCGAAGCGACATTTGTTTTTCTTGCACGTTCAACGAGCAAACCATCTGCGAAGCAGATGCTGAGTGCGAAGCACGAGTTTGCGAGTCTAATGCTGAGTGCGAAGCACGAGTTTGCGAGTCTAATGCTGAGTGCGAAGCACGGGGTTTGCGAGTCTAATGCTGAGCAAAGAATATATATTTGAGAGAGGTATCTGATGTTACGTACAAACGAATCTGCCGAAAACTATTTGGAAACTATATTATCATTAAGCAAAACGAAGCCCGTAGTGCGCGCAGTGGATATTTCTGAAGAGCTTGGTTATAAAAAATCCAGTGTCAGCGTAGCAATGAAGAACCTTCGTGAACAGAATCACATTACTGTTACAAAGGAAGGTTTTATCTACCTTACCGAATCTGGCAAAGCAATCGCCGACATGATTGCAGAACGTCATGAGGTGATTATGAAGTGGCTTACTTCACTGGGGGTAGACGAACACATAGCCTCAGAAGATGCCTGCCGAATCGAGCATGTCATCAGCGAGGAAAGCTTCGAGGCTATTAAGAAAAGTGTTTTATAATTCAAGATTTGAAATGCGGATGGTGATTTTTTCACTGTCCGCTATTTTTATATCAAAAAAGATTCTGTATACGTCTTCGGACTGTCCCTGATGATTGGAGTGCAATTCTTTACTCACATTTATCTGTGTTTTCTGTCCATTCACAGATATTATGCTGGTATTCTCCTTCCCTTTCAGATATATCTCATTCTCTTTTACTTCCGGCTTCACCTGAGTTACAAAATTCTCCGTAACGACGGTGCCTTTTCCGAATACTTCAAATAAATCATTGACAATAAGCTCACCGCTCTTTTTGTCAAAGGTGATATTTCTATGGAAGCGTTTCACTTCGCAGATATCATAGGCATCTGCTACCTCCATGGAGCATTCTCCCAAGCTTTCATTCTCCTGAGCAGTAAACGCTCTGGCAGCATATTCCCTTCCCTTTTTCTGCTCCTGTCCGCAAAGAAGGGGAACATTATGTCCCATACTCCGATTACAGAAAATATCATATCTTCCTTCAGAAAAATAATCCTTCACATACTCTCCGGCTCCCAAATCAGTTAAGAAAAGCTCACTCCCGATTCCATACAGAAAACTCCCCACATCGTTGTGGTTATGGGGCTCATCGTTATGCCCGCCCTTTACCGCCATAAAACAGCCATTCTCACTGTTTCCCAGACACCACTGGGCACTTGGCAAAATAACAAAGCTATCGGGGGTATATATATTCTCCGTATCCCCTCCTTCTGCCAGCTTCTTGGTCTCAAAAATGTCCATACGCATGGGGACGAAACGGTAACAATGATCCTCCTCCAAACTACCTGCTAAAGAAATGCTTGGAATCTGCACCTGTGGGAAGCGTTTTTTCAATGCACATGCCAATCCTATACGATATTTATCCCTACTGCTTCCATCTGAAAAGCTTACACTTCTCCCTGATGAAAAGTAACACTTTGACCACCATACTGCCATGCGATCACGCTTGTCAACCTCTCCAGCAGCAAACGCTCCCCATCTCCCCTTCAAAAGGTCGGTAGCTCCCTTGGTATATTCATAGATCTGATTTGCAAAGTTCACAAAGTATCCCATACCATAAGCATAATAACTAAGCCCCTCCATACAGGTGCCATCCTCCGCAAAGCCACCCACATAATAGGTCAAATCCTGGCAGACTCTTAAAATGTACTTCTTTAAAAGTACCGGGCTGTACTTATATAAATAAATGGCTGCACTGCCGATATTTCCCACGCACACCGCATTCCAGTTGTGCTCACATCTCTCCCAATGGGCAAAGGGCGGCTGGGCGGCAAAGAATGGCTCTACCACACGCTTTAATGCCTCATTTTTACATTTTTCAATGCAGAGGGGAGAAAGCTCCGATTCCAACTTAGAAGCCAATTCCGCAAGGGTTCCTGCGGTTTCTGAGGCAAATAAATCTATGGTATTTCTCCAATTAGGATCTTTGGCACGATTTACATGGGCTGGAAGTGCCCAGCACTCTTCACTGCATATCTCCAGTAAGACTTCCTCCAGCTTGCCCTCCACATCTACCCTGGTAAGTGGTGCAAATGTCTCCTCTCCCTCCTCCTTCATCCACAGGGCCAGACATCCGAATACTGTCAAAAACTTGCGTCTTCCAAAGTACATGGTTTCATACTTTACACGATTGCCAGTAGTTTCAAATAATGCAAATAACTCCTCCGTAATCTCCGGTAAGGGCTTATCCAAAAGCTCCAACGCAGTATCACTTAATTCTTTTTTTGTTTTGGTTAAAAATTCTTCATACATATTCATACTGCTATTCTATGACAAAAAAAGAGGCTGTGCAATGCACAACCTCTTAAAATATGCTTTTTTTATGACAATCGACTCGAAAATCCATATGCTTCGCATATGCGCATTTACAATGCGACTGATTTTCTCGTTGTTTGCTTCGTGCAAAATCAAATGCCACTTCGTGTCGCTTGATTTTCGCCCGTGCGCAAACTATCTCTGTACACGACCTGAAGCATCGCCGCCAGCAAGAGTTTCAACTTCTTTTCTGGATACTAAGTTGAAGTCGCCAGGGATGGTGTGCTTTAATGCAGATGCAGCAACACCGTACTCAAGAGCAGCCTTGAAATCCTTACCATCTAACATACCACAGATAACACCACCTGCGAAGGAGTCACCACCACCTACACGGTCAACGATAGGATGGATAGAGTACTCTTTTGAGTGATAGAATTCCTTGGTATCTCTAGAGTAGATACAAGCTGACCAGCCGTTGTCAGATGCAGAACGGCTTACACGTAAAGAAGATACGCAGTATTCGAAGTTGAACTTCTCAACCATCTGCTCGAAGATTGACTTGTAACCAGCAAGCTCAAGCTCTCCACTGGTAACATCAGTCTCACCTGGCTTGAAGCCAAGTACTAATTCAGCATCTTCTTCATTTCCGATACATACGTCAACGTACTTCATAAGGTTGGTCATAACCTTCTGAGCCTTCTCAGAAGACCATAATTTCTTACGGAAGTTTAAGTCTACAGAAACCTTAACGCCGTGCTTCTTAGCAGCGATTAAAGCCTTCTCGGTTAATTCAGCTGCGCTGTCAGATACAGCTGGGGTAATTCCGGTAAAGTGGAACCAATCAGCACCTTCGAAGATTGCATCGAAATCGAAGTCAGCTTCGGTAGCAGTAGAGATAGAAGAATGAGCTCTATCATAAACTACCTTGGAAGGTCTCATAGAAGAACCTGACTCTAAGAAGTAGATACCAAGTCTCTCACCACACTTAGCGATGTGCTTGGTTCCTACATTATACTTTCTAAGAGCAGCTACTGCACACTCACCGATTTCGTTGTTAGGAACTGCAGTAACGAACTCTGCGTCATGTCCATAGTTTGCTAAAGATACAGCTACGTTAGCCTCACCGCCACCATAACATACATCGAATTCATCTGCCTGGATGAATTTCTCGTTATTAGGAGTAGATAATCTGAGCATGATTTCGCCCATAGTTACAACTTTTGCCATTGTTTTAAATTCCTTTCATAATTGAAAACATAATTTTATTTAAAGGTCAAGACCGACTCGTGAACAAGTTCACTCGTGGTCCGTTGCCACTGCAACGTCGTATAAAAACACAAGGATGCTTAGCTATGCAAGCAAGCACGCATCTTGCGTTTTATACGCTTGCCCTAAGCTTATACGCTCCTATTTTTGTACCAAATGTACTGCGAATCCGCCAATTTCCTCTTCTAAGTAGATAGCCTTTAAGTTACCCTTAGCATCTCTCTTAGCAGACTCTTCGTTGAACTTCACGCCAAGAACAGATTCCATGTAATTTACTGCTCTGTCGATGTAGTTGGTTCTAATCGCAATATGACCATTCTTACCAAGGTAAGGAGTCTTCATAACTTCAAGTGCGCTGCCAGCGAAGATAGAGCTGTTACCAACCTTTGCAGGCATGCCGAATAAAAATGCAAATCTGTTAGCAGCCTTTAAAGCTTCCTCTTCATTCTCAGCGTTAACACCAACGTGAGCTAACTCAAAGCCAAGCATGGTCTGAACTGCTTCTCTGGTTAATGCTTCAATCTTGTCCCACTCACCGGCACTGATTAAATCACCAGGAACCATCCAAGAACCACCACAAGCGATAATCTTCGGGAAATCTAAGTAAGAAGTAATGTTCTTCGCATTGATACCACCGGTAGGCATAAACTTCATATTTACATAAGGAGCTGCCATAGCCTTAATCTTTGCAAGACCGCCGGACTGCTCTGCTGGGAAGAACTTAACAACATCAAGACCAAGCTCGATAGCTGCTTCGATATCGGAAGGGCTTGATGTACCAGGGGTAATAGGTACATTCTTCTCGATACAATACTTAACAGTATTTGGATTTAAGCCAGGGCTAACGATAAACTTAGCACCTGCTGCAACTGCTGCATCTACCTGCTCAGCATTAAGTACAGTACCTGCACCTACAACCATGTTAGGGAAAGCTTCGGTCATAGCCTTAATCGCGCCTGCTGCTGCGGCAGTACGGAAGGTAACCTCTGCACAAGGAAGTCCACCTGCACAAAGAGCCTTTGCCAAAGGTACAGCGTCCTTCTCATCGTTGATTACAACAACCGGTACAATACCGATTTTCTGAATCTGTTCTAAGATTGCGTTCATTTCATAATCCTCCATTAAATAAAACCGTGACTATTCAGAGCCTCATTCGCAAAATCGCTGCTACGCAGCTTTACTTTTTGCTCATGTATGGCTTCTCGCCATATAGATTCATAAAAACAGTCCTCTGCAAGCAAGCTTGCTCTGCCTGTTTCTATAAATCTGCATGGCTCTGAATATTCACTCAAATCCTAAGCTAAAACTTCTTTTACTGCTTCTGCGAGCTTCTCGCACTTGCAGTTTGCAAAGAAATATTCCTGGAACTTCTCACCGGATAAAGCACCCTTTACAAGCTCTCTATCGAGATTCTTTAAGATGGTTACCATATCTACATGAGTAACTTCCTTTACAGCATCAAGAATTTTCTTATTTCTCTGCTCTGGTACAACTCTCTCCTTCGGATATCCACCGCCACCTGGAGCACAGAATAATTTTTCAAAGGTATACTGAAGATTTAACTCACCGCCCCAGCCGTAATTCTCTGCGAATGGGAATGCGATACAGTTACCATCGTTAACCTGTGAGAATAAATATGCATCAAGTGGAGATGTAACATGTCCACATAATACCTTAGGGAAGGAATTGCATGCTAACATTGCACCCTCACCGGTACCACAACCGGTAATAACAAAATCAGCTGCTCCTGAATTAATAAGTACAGCTGCTAAGATACCGCACTGTACATAAGTTAAGGAATTCGGATCTTCTGCGCCGTACATACCATAGTTATATACTTCGTGACCCATAGGCTCTACTACGCTCTTTAAGGTAGTGCAAATCAACTCGTTCTTTGCAGCCTGACTGTTCTCATTAATTAAAGCGATTTTCATTTTAAAATCTCCTATTTTACATTACCCAAGCCACAGAGCCCTTTTACAGACCCTGTGGCAAGATTTCATATTCATTTTGCTAAAGCTTTGAAATTTGGCTTGCCAAATTTCCTGTTAACTTAGCGAATCTTAGTCAGTGTTCTTTACTGACTTAGATGAGGTTAGTTAACTTGGTTGCTTTCCAATGTAAGCTAAGATACCGCCATCTACGTAAAGAATGTGACCGTTTACAGCGTTAGATGCTTCAGAAGCAAGGAATACTGCTGGACCGGTTAATTCTTCAGGCTTTAACCATCTGTTAGCAGGGGTCTTAGCGCAGATGAACTGATCGAATGGATGTCTGCTTCCATCAGGCTGAATCTCACGAAGAGGAGCGGTCTGAGGAGTCTCGATATAACCAGGTCCAAGGCCGTTACACTGGATGTTGTACTGACCGTACTCTGAACAGATATTTCTGGTGAGCATCTTTAAACCACCCTTAGCTGCTGCATAAGCAGATACGGTCTCTCGACCAAGCTCAGACATCATAGAGCAGATGTTGATAATCTTACCGGACTGCTTCTCGATCATTGCAGGGATAACTGCCTTAGCCATGATGAAAGGTCCGTTTAAGTCGATGTCAATAACCTGTCTGAACTGTGCAGCGGTCATCTCGTGCATAGGGATTCTCTTGATGATACCAGCATTGTTAACTAAGATATCGATGGTTCCTACTTCCTTAGCAATCTGAGCTACCATAGCATTAACCTGCTCTTCATTGGTAACATCACATACATAACCATGAGCCTTGATACCTTTTTCAGCGTATGCTGCCATACCCTTATCAACTAACTCCTGATTGATATCGTTGAAGCAGATGGTTGCTCCACACTCTGCGTATGCAGATGCGATAGCAAAACCGATACCGTAAGAAGCACCGGTAACAAGCGCCACTTTACCCTCTAATGAGAAATTTAAATAATTGTTCATGTTCGTTTTCTCCTTTTATATTATTAATTATGTTTTATAGTAACTCTTGATTTTTAACAGGATCCATATCGTCGAAGTCCTGATTTTCACCAACCATTCCCCAGATGAAGGTGTATGCTCTGGAGCCACATCCTGAATGGATGGACCAGCTTGGAGAAATAACAGCTTCTTCATTTCTCATAACGATATGACGGGTCTCCTGAGGCTCACCCATATAGTGCATTACAAATGCATCCTCAGCCATTTCGAAGTAAAGATATACTTCCATACGTCTGTCGTGAGTGTGGCTAGGCATGGTGTTCCATACACTGCCCGGCTCAAGCTTGGTCATACCCATAACCAGCTGACAGCTCTCTACCTGACCCGGTAAAATATATTTACAGATAACTCGATGATTAGCGTCCTCTAAGCATCCAAGCTCAACCTTGTTCTCATCCTTAACAATGACTACGCCTTCTTCCGGAGTACCATTTGGCTTGATTACTACGGTAGGATAAGTCTTGTGTGCAGGTGCGGAATTCAAATAGAATTTTGCAGGGTTTGCTGCGTCATCGCTGGCAAACACAATATCCTTAGAGCCCATTCCAATATACATTGCCTCTTTAAAGCCTACCTTGTAAACCTTACCATCAATGCTGATTGTTCCGCTGCCACCAATATTGATAACACCTAACTCTCTTCTCTGGCAGAAATATTCTGCACGAAGCTCATCGCCTGCTGTTAATGCGATTGGCTCTACAGGTACTGCGGCACCTGTAATAATTCTGTCGATGTGGCTGTATACAAGCTTAATCTCGCCCGGTACAAAAAGATTCTGAATTAAGAACTCTTCACGTAAACGTTCGGTTGTATAAGTCTTCACATCTCTTGGGGATACTGCTGTTCTAAGTTCCACCTTACGCCTCTCTTTCTTCTAATCTTCACAATTAGAGTTTACATTTTATGAAAGCACTTACATTATAACATAAGCCCGAGTAAAAAGCCAATAGGAAAAAAGTTTCTTCCACGGTTTTTTACATTTTGCTTTCATTTTCTTCCTGATGAATTAAGTATACTAGAAAAAAATCACTAATTCTATTCAAATATTCCTAAAAATATTGCAAATTTTGAACTCATTTTTTATACTGTAGATAATAAGTACCAAGGAGGGAACCATGCAAGAGCTTACATCCTGTAAAACTGCAATAGAAAACTGCCTTTCCACCAAGACATTTTCCATTGCACACCTATATAAAGAAGAAAAAGCCATGGATATGCACATCCATGACTGCTATGAACTCTACTATTCCATTTCCGGCGGAAAACAGTTTCTAATTGATAACTGCTTCTATTCCATTGCGCCCGGAGATTTGTTTATTATCAATCAGTACGAAAGCCACAAGCTGACCCAGATAGATTCTATGGTTCATGATCGAATTGTACTTTCTGTACACCCGGATTTTGTGAAACTTCTTTCAACAGATGAAACCAATCTGGACGAGTGTTTCACCAGTCGTACTCAGACCGGATGTCACAAGCTCTCTTTAGAAAAGGAGCAGCAGACCCGTTTTCTTTACTATATAAACAAAATTACTTCCGCAGAAGGCTTTGCCCACGATATTATTGAGAAGGTCGCTTTCACAGAGCTGCTTATTATGATTAACAGTCTGTTCAAAGCATCCACTATGGAAATCGCCACCTCTTCTTACAAATACAATCATCAGGTGGATGATATTCTTTCTTACATTAACAATAATATCTCCCAGCCCCTGAGTACCACAGAGCTTGCAGAGAAATTCTACATGAGCGAGTCCTATATCTGCCGTATTTTCAAGGCAGCTACCGGAACCACTATCAACAAATATATTACTGCCCGCAGAATCAGTATTGCAAAATCCCTGTTAAATGCTGGCTTAAGCGTATCCGAAGCCTATGAAAAGAGCGGTTTTACGGACTACAGTAACTTTTTCAAGGCTTTCACCAAGGCGGTAGGGTGCTCTCCGAAAAAATATGCCAGTATCAGCGTAAGTTAAGCTATACTTTTGATGTAAAAAATAGTAAAATATATATTGACAATTTTATATCAATAGGAGGGACTTATGAACAAGAATTCCTTTGCGAAGACTCCGCCTATGGGCTGGAACAGCTATGATTTTTACGACACTACCGTTAATGAAGCACAGGTGCAGGCCAACGCCGATTACATGGCTGCCAATTTAAAGAGCCACGGCTGGGAATATATCGTCGTGGATATTGAATGGTATTCTCACGGTGCCGGTACAAGACG
>F42_Fallow_Deer__coassemble_510_pt1 | contig 10838 bp, 8 predicted proteins | sample F42_Fallow_Deer__metabat2_low_PE_003 | metagenome-assembled genome bin F42_Fallow_Deer
CACAGCACAGCACAGCACAGCACAGCACAGCACAGCACAGCACAGCACAGCACAGCACAGGCTATTTCTGTGTTAAAACTTGATGTAATAAACGCTATGTAATGTATGGCTTTGGTCATGCATTATGTGGCGTTTTTTGTTTATATAGAGATGGGGTATGCGGACTAATAAGATGTAAAATTAATGAAATTAGTATTTGCTAACAAAAATATGAATTGGAGGAATATTTTATGCAGGACAAATTAGTGAAAACGAACGAAGATGTAGGTAATAAGGTGTTATGTGCTTATATTTGTATGATTGCAGTTGCTGGTTGGGCGGCAGTAGCTCTTTTTTTGAATGGTGGAGTTAGAGAGTGTGTATTCCTATTAGGTGGAGTAGCAGGAATTATCACTAAAATTTTTGAAAAGAAAATTGGTAGTACGGTAAAATATGTATATGCGTGTATTCCTCCGGTTATTGGTGTGATTACATGTTGTGTTTGCAGCACTGCCAGCAGTGATAGTTATGTATGTATTACTCATTATTATATGGCGGCAACAGTGTTGCTTGTTATATATATGGATAATAAATTGATTAAGGTAAATGCCATAACAACTGTTGTATTGAATATAATTGGTATGCTGATATTTCCAGCAGGATTTCTTAAATTACATAAACTTATTGGTTGGGTGTTTATTTTGTTGTTCTATCTTATTTTGGTTGTCGGCTGTTATTTCATTTGTTATCGCACAAATATGTTATTTGGAATGGTGGATAATAAGGAAAAAGACTTGAAAAATGTAATGAATGAGGTTCAAATATTATCAGAAGGATTACAGTCAGCCGGATTATCATTATCACAGGTTTCAGAGAACGAAAGTGCATCTGCACAGGAATTAGCGGCAACAAGTGAGCAGTTGGTTGAAAGCAGTAATCTGTTAAGCTCAAAAACAGATGAGAGCATGGCTAATTTAAGCGAACTTAGTGAATGGGAAAGTGTTGTTGCAGATAATGTTCAAAAGGTGGAAAGTACATCCAGAGATTTGCTGGACAAGTCTACGGAAAATGAAAAGTTATTGAATGATTTACATACAATCAATGGCGAAGTATCAGAGTCTATGCAGGCAACTACAGCTATGGCTAAGGAATTATCTGAAGCAGTTCAGGAAATCGGAGTAACATTAAATCTGATTAGTGATATAGCGTCATCTACAAATTTACTGGCATTAAATGCCTCGATTGAAGCGGCTAGAGCAGGAGAAGCCGGAAGAGGCTTTGCAGTTGTTGCTACTGAGGTAGGTAATCTGGCAAATAGTACACAACAATCATTGCAGGTAGTTCAGAGTGTTATAGAAAGAGTACAGCAGAGCGTAAAGGGTATAACAAGTCAGGTGGAAGAAAATTCTACAAAACTTGGAACTCAAAACGAATACTTTGAGAATGTATTTAGTTGTATGCAGGATATGACGAATTTGTTAAATGTATCTGTAAACGCAATCGGAACTATGGGCGAAGCACATAGCAAACAAGCAGATGTTATTAAGAAAACAGTTCTAATCAATCAGGATATTGCTGAAAGCATTAGAAATGAAAATGAACAGTTCAATTCTATCAATGTTATGGCAGAAAGCAATGCCAGTGATACAACTGAAGTTGCAACACAAGCCAGTGTAATAAATGAAATGGTTGACAAGATTACAGAATTATTAAGTCAAGAAGAATAAAGTGTTGGTAATAAGCCACTGAATATCTGTCAACTACTTGACACAAGAGGAAAACAATCTGCCAGATATTATGTATCTTCCTGTGCTGGCAGAGTATTTTTGTGTTTCCATAGACCAGTTGATGGGGATTGTTCCATTAAATGGTGAAGAGTATATTGCAGAGAAGACTGGAACAGGGAAGTTTTGGGAAAACAAAATGGAATACCTTCTTAGAACCAATCTTGATTGAAATAATCGCCTAAAGTTTTCTAAGGACTGAGGCGATTATTTTTGTGGCTTTTTATTACTTCCGATGGAATATCCAAGGCCGAATGCAGTAAGCGCAAGACTAATAACTGCAATCAAATCTACCAGAGTCATCATGACAATCATCCCTCTCTTTTGCAAATTTCCCAATCCTAAATAGAACAAGGGATTCTATGAAAACAGAGGTGCACAGTCCCTCCGTAAGAGGACTAACCGCCTACCGTGAATGGTAGCACCCATGTGTCTGGTGTAACAGACATACTATGGTTTTGCAATAGATAAAATGGGATTGATTGATGTATGGTGTTTACAAATTTGAAACCATCATGTAAAGTGAAATGTATGAACTAAGTAAGAATAAAAAGGAAATGATATCATGATAATCATCGTAGGCCTGGGCAATCCCGGGAAAGAATATGTAAATACAAGACACAACATCGGCTTTGAGGTAATTGATAAGCTGGCAGAGGAAGCAGTAATCGATGTGGGTGAGAGAAAGCACAAGGCATTGATTGGTAAGGGCGTGCTGGATGGGCACAAGGTGATTCTGGCAAAGCCTCAGACTTATATGAATTTAAGTGGTGAAAGTGTGCGTGAGCTCATAGACTATTATAAGGTGGACGAGGAGAATGAGCTGATTTTGATTTCGGATGATATCAGCTTAGAGCCGGGCAACATCCGCATCCGCATCAAGGGCAGTGCCGGTGGGCACAATGGACTGAAGAATATTATTCAGCATCTTGGTCACGACAAGTTTCTGCGCGTGAAGATGGGTGTGGGCGAGAAGCCGAAAGGTTATGATTTGGCTGATTGGGTGCTGGGACATTTTACGAAGGAAGAACGCCCGGTACTTGACGAGTCCATAGAGCGTGCGGCGGATGCCATTAAGCTGATGATGAACGGTGACGCAGCAGCTGCTATGAATAAGTATAATACGAAATCTTCTCAGAAATAGAGAAACGCGAGGTAATTATGCAGGCATTATTAGCACCCTTTCGGGAGCTTTCCGAGTATGAGCAGATGAAAAGCTGCATGGCACATGGGGACACGCCCATATCCGTAAGCGGATGTGTGGATTCCCAGAAGCTTCATATGATGTATGGTATCAGCGATGGCTTTTCTTATAAAGTCATCGTTACTTATAGTGATTTAAAAGCGAAGGAAATCTATGAAGAGTACAAGTTCTATGATCGTAATGTACTTCTCTATCCGGCTAAGGATTTGATTTTCTTTCAGGCAGATATCCATGGTAACCAGCTGACAAAGGAGCGTGTAAGGACTTTGCGCAGAATTGCGGAGAAGAAGCCCTTTACCCTGATTACCACCTATGCAGCACTGATGACGCCGCAGGTGATGTGGGATGAAGAAACGGATATTCTCAGGGTGGAAAAGGGTGAGACTCTGGATGAGAAGGCTTTTGCCTACAAGCTGGTGGAGCTTGGCTACGAGAAGGTGTATCAGGTGGAGCAGCCGGGGCAGTTTGCGGTTCGTGGCGGAATCATCGATGTATTTGATTTGACCCAGGAGAATCCTTATCGAGTGGAGCTTTGGGGTGACGAAGTGGATTCGATTCGAAGCTTTGATGTGCTGAGCCAGCGTTCTATCGAGCAATTGCATGGAATGACCATTTATCCGGCAGCAGAGTTTGTGCTTTCAGAAGAACGTCTAAAGGCTGGTATGGAGAAAATCGAAGCAGAGGCGAAGAAGCAGGAGCAGATATTCCGTGACAGCTTCCTAACCGAGGAAGCCCATCGCATCAGTACGCAGGTAAAGGCTCTTCGTGAGGATTTGTTGGAATTTAAGAATATGGTGAATGTGGATGGTTATATTCGCTATTTTTATGAGAATACTGTCTCCCTTGTAGAGGTACTTCAGCAGATGGAGAGAGAGGCTAAGAATAGAAAGCTGTTATTCTTCATCGATGAGCCATCCCATGTGAGAGAACATGTATCCGCTATCGAATTGGAGTTTCGCGATAGTATGGAGCAGCGTGCGGCAAAGGGTTACATTTTGCCGGGGCAGATGAATGTACTTTACAGTGGTGAGCAGGTTATGGCGCGCATGAACCACAGTCCGGTGGTGGCGTTATGTGCCATGGAGACCCGAAACAATCTGGTGCACCCTCAGGTACACTTAAACGTATCTGCCCGAAGCATATCTTCTTATAATAACAGCTTTGAAGCACTTCTTAAGGATTTAAAGGGCTATCGTAAGAATGGCTACCGGGTGCTTCTTTTATCCGGTTCCCGTACCAGAGCAAAGCGACTTGCTCAGGATCTTCGGGACAATGAGATTGCAGCGGTATATTCAGAAGACCCTTACCGTGAGGTTCAAGCCGGCGAGGTGCTGACCTACTACGGATATGTGAAGAAAGGGTTTGAATATCCCCTTTTGAAATTCGTAGTGATTTCCGAGTCGGATATTTTCGGTGCAGAGAAAAAGAAGAAGAAAAAGAAGCTTTATCAGGGGCAGAAGATTACCGACTTAAATGATTTAAAGGTGGGGGACTACGTCATCCATGAGAGCCACGGTCTGGGTATCTACAAGGGTATCGAGAAGGTGGAAATGGAGCATGTGGTAAAGGATTATGTAAAGATAGAATATCGCGATGGCGGTAATCTTTACATTCTGGCCACGGGGCTGGATGTCATCGGCAAGTATGCTTCTTCGGATGCTGCCAAGACGCCAAAACTGAACAAGCTTGGTACCAAGGAGTGGGAGAAGACCAAGACCAAGGTACGTAGTGCGGTAGATGAGGTGGCAAAGGATTTGGTAGAGCTGTATGCCCTGCGCCAGAATAGTCAGGGATACTCCTATGGAAAAGATACGGTATGGCAGAAGGAATTTGAGGAAATGTTTCCCTTTGAGGAGACCGAGGATCAGCTCCTTGCCATTGCAGATACGAAGGCAGACATGGAAAGTACCAAAATCATGGACAGACTGGTGTGCGGTGACGTAGGCTACGGTAAGACAGAAATCGCTATCCGAGCGGCGTTTAAAGCGGTACAGGAGGGCAAGCAGGTGGTTTATCTGGTACCTACCACAATCCTTGCCCAGCAGCATTATAATACCTTTGCACAGCGAATGAAGGACTTTCCTATTCGAGTGGACTTGATGTCCAGATTCCGTACCCCCGGGGAGATTAAGAAGACGGTGACGGATTTGCAGAAGGGCTTTGTTGACATTGTCATCGGAACTCACAGAGTGCTTTCTAATGATGTGCAGTTTAAGGATTTGGGGCTTCTGATTATTGATGAGGAGCAGCGTTTTGGGGTAACCCACAAGGAGAAGATTAAGAAGCTGAAAGAGAACGTGGATGTACTGACCCTTACCGCTACCCCCATTCCCAGAACTCTTCACATGAGTCTTATCGGAATTCGTGACATGAGCGTCTTGGAGGAAGCTCCCAATGATAGATTACCAATCCAGACCTTCGTGTGCGAATATAACGAAGAGATGGTGCGAGAGGCCATTGTCCGTGAGCTTTCCCGTAACGGACAGGTATATTATGTGTACAATCGTGTGAATAATATTGCAGATATTGCGGCGCAGGTAGCGAAGCTGGTGCCGGAGGCCAATGTGGCCTTTGCCCACGGGCAGATGAAGGAGCAGGAGTTAGAGCGCATTATGCTTGATTTTGTGGAGGGGGAAATCGATGTACTGGTTTCCACCACAATCATTGAAACCGGCTTAGACATTTCTAATGCTAATACCATGATTATCCACGATTCGGACAATCTGGGACTTTCCCAGCTCTATCAGCTTAGAGGCCGTGTGGGACGCTCTAACCGAACTGCCTATGCGTTTTTGATGTATAAGCGGGATAAGATGCTGAAGGAAGTGGCGGAGAAGCGTCTGGCGGCCATTAAGGAGTTTACAGACCTTGGAAGTGGCTTTAAGATTGCCATGCGTGACTTGGAAATCCGAGGTGCGGGCAATCTGCTTGGCATGAAGCAGCACGGGCATATGGAGGCCGTAGGCTACGATATGTACTGCAAGATGCTTGGCGAGGCGGTAAAGAGCTTAAAGGGCATTGAGACGATTACTGATTTTGTGACCACGGTAGACTTGGATGTGGATGCCTTTATCCCACCATCTTATATTGTAAATGAAGCCCAGAAGCTGGATATTTATAAGCGTATTGCAGGGATTGAGAATACTAAGGAGCGGGATGAGATGAAGGATGAGCTCTTAGACCGCTTTGGTGAGCTGCCTCGTAGTGTGAACAATCTTCTGCGGATTGCTCTTATCCGTGCCCAGGCTCATAGCTTGTATATGACGGAGATTAAAGGCAAAAATGAGCGGATTCAGTTTACCTTCTGCCCGGATGCCAGGATTGATGTGGTGAAGATTCCGGAGATGCTGAGAAAATACAAGGACCAGCTTACGTTTACTGCGTATGGTAATCCTTTCTTTACTTATAAGTACCGCAAGGTGGGTATTATTGAAAAGGATGGGGAGCTGCTGTTAGAGAGTACGGAGAAGCTGCTGGAGGATATGGGGATGCTTTTGCTGTAACAGTTCAGCCGCGCATATTCGCAAAGGCGACTTCGTCAAGGTATGGCTGAACTGTTTTGTTAAATATTTAATTATTTGCCGCTCACTTTACTAGAAATCTTTGGTATGTTATAGTGTTTCTTGAAAAGAGAAAACTCAGTGTTTATGCTGATGTAAGAGCTTTCATATAAATTAAGGAGATTATGAAAATGAGTGAGAAAAAAGATTTTGATTTGTTGGCACTTGGAGAGTTAATGCTTCGTCTTTCGCCGACAGTGAATGAAAGAATTACCAGAGGTGATACATTCGGTAAGCAGGCCGGCGGCGCAGAGTTAAACGCCATTACCGGAGCTTCCATGCTGGGACTTCGCTGTGGTATTATTTCTAAGCTGCCTGCCAATGATTTAGGAACCTATATTAAGAACCGTGTACGTCAGTGCGGCGTCAGTGATGACTATTTGGTATATGACGGTGGCAAGGATGCGAGACTTGGAGTTTACTACTATGAGAGCGGTGCATATCCCAGAAAGCCTCGTATCGTATATGATAGAAAGAACAGCTCCATCAATACGATTTCCGTAGATGATTTTGATGAAAAAATCTTTAAGTCTACCAGATGCTTCCACACCAGTGGCATTACTTTAGCACTCAGCCCCCAGGTACGTGAGACTACCATTGAGATGATTAAGCGTTTTAAAGCAGAGGGAGCGATTATTTCCTTTGATGTAAACTTCCGTGGTAATCTTTGGACCGGTGCGGAAGCAAAGGAGTGTATTGAGAGAATTCTTCCTTATGTGGATATTTTCTTCTGCTCTGAGGAGACGGCAAGACTGACCTTCTTAAAGGAAGGGGATGCCAAGTCCATTATGAAGAGCTTTACTAAGGATTTCCCGGTATCCATTGTAGCTTCCACCCAGAGAATCGTACATAGTCCGAAGCGTCACACCTTTGGCTCCATCCTCTACAGTGCAAAGGATGATACCTTCTACGAGGAGCCACCCTATGCAGATATTGAGGTTGTGGATCGTATCGGCAGTGGAGATGCTTATATTTCCGGCGTATTATATGGTCTTCTTTCCCATGAGGGGGATTACCAGAAGGCACTGGAATATGGTAATGCTACCAGTTCCTTAAAGAATACCATTCCGGGAGATTTATTATCTACTGATCTTAAGGAAATCGATGGTATCATCAGAGAGCATAAATCCACCGGACGTATCGCAGAAATGGACAGATAGTCGAAAGAAGTGCTTAACGTGCAATTTTCATACAAAAGAGTCGCATATAGCGACTCTTTTTTTGTTGCAATCGCCAATTTACCATGTTACACTGAGGTGTAGAAGTAACGCTTGTCAGAAGCGAAAGGGAGTAGTAATGAGTAATAATTCGCAGCTTAATAACCTGGGGGATCAGATAAAGGGAGCTTTAAACGAAGCACTTACCACAGGAGATTTTAAAAATTTGAATAGTCTGGTGTCAGACACTGTGACCACGGCACTGAATGATGCGGGAGTGACATCCTCCAAAGCATGGCAGCAGAAGGAAGAGTGGAAGGCGCAGCAGGGGAACCGCTCTCAGTACAATGCCGCATACTGGCAGCAGCAAAGGGCAGCCAGAGCGCAGCAGATGCAGCAGAATCAGGCACAGCTGTTGAGAGAAAGAGAAGAGGCTATGAAGCAGAGACGTCTGCAGCAGGAGCAGGCGCGTTTCCGCAGAACGGGGCTTTTGGTGGATGTGAAGAATGAAGGCATGACAGCAGGTGTACTGTTTATCGTGTTCGGAGCGATTGCCAATGTGCCATTGTTTGTTTTAAGTCTTATTGCCATGGCAGCAGGATGGGGCGCGTCTACATCGTGGCTTCTATTTTTCTTTGCCATGTCCGTTTTCTTTATTTGCTTAGGTAAGAGTAAAATTGATTTGATTCGCATGGCGAAGAGATATGTAAAGCTGTGTGGCAACAAATTATATGGTGATATAGAAGATATTGCTTCGCAGGTGGGAAAGTCGCCCAAGAAGGTACTTAAGGAGCTACGTCAGATTTTGCAGAAGGGAATTATTCCCAGTGCCCGTATGGATAAGAAATGTACCACATTGATGCTGAACGACGTAGTGTACAAGCAGTATCAGGATGCGGAGAAGGCAAGGCTTGCCCGTGAGAAGGAGGAGAAGGCCAAGGCTAAGCCACAGACGCCAAGTGAGCTGGTAGCAGAGGCCAAGGCTCAGCAGAAGACGGAGCTGGAGCAGATGATTTCGGAGGGACAGGATTGTATCCGCAAGCTTCGTGATTATAATGATTTGATTCCGGGAGAGGCTATTTCTGCAAAGATGTATCAATTAGAAGATTTGTTGAAGGAAATCTTTGCAAGAGTAGAGAATGAACCGGCACAGATGCCACGTATGCATAAGGTAATGAATTATTATTTACCAACTACCTTAAAGCTGGTGGAGGCATATCATGAATTTGATAAAGTAAGTAATCCGGGAGAGGATATTATTTCTGCGAAGGAAGAGATAGAGAAGACATTAGATACGATTAATGAAGCGTTTGTAGAGCTGCTGAACAGTCTGTTCCAGGATAAGGTATTTGATATTACCACTGATGCACAGGTGTTGCAGACCATGCTGGCAAATGAGGGACTGACAAAAGAAAAGGCTTTTGTTAAGCTGAATAATTAAAACACAATAAGAAAGGGAGATAATTTATGGAAACAAACAATATGAACAACGACTTGGATGTAATGTTAAAAGAGGCACCTACTCTTACCTTTGATCCATTTCCGACTACCAAAGAGGAAGCGGCTGTAGTGGAAGAGAAGGCTGTAGAGGAGGCTCAGAAAGCAGCAGCACAGATTGTACTGACTCCGGAAGAGCAGAAGATGGTTGATGACTTTGCAAAGCAGATTGATTTAAACAATACCCAGCAGCTGATTCAGTATGGTGCAGGAAGTCAGAAGAAGATTGCAGAATTCTCTGAGACTGCACTTGGAAATGTTCGTACCAAGGATATGGGCGAAATCGGCCAGATGCTTACGGATGTAGTTACTGAGCTGAAAAACTTTGAGGATGATGAAGAGACCAAGGGCTTCTTCGGATTTTTTAAGAAGAGCAGCAATAAGCTGGAGAATTTAAAGGCTAAATATGATAAAGCAGATGCCAACATCGATAAGATTGTAACCGCTATGGAAGCACATCAGATTACTCTTTTAAAAGATGTTGCTATGTTAGATAAGATGTACGAGCTGAACTTAAATTACTTCAAAGAGTTATCTATGTACATCTTAGCAGGTAAGCAGAAGCTTGAGCATGCCAAGACCGTAGAGCTTCCTGAGCTGGTAGCTAAGGCAGAAGCAAGCGGACTTCCTGAGGATACTCAGGCAGCAAAGGACTTCTCTGCGCAGATCGACCGTTTTGAGAAGAAGATTTATGACCTTGAGCTTACCAGAACTGTTTCTCTCCAGATGGCACCACAGATTCGTCTGATTCAGAGCAATGATACTGCTATGAGTGAGAAGATTCAGTCTACTTTAGTAAATACCATTCCTCTCTGGAAGAGCCAGATGGTTATCGCTATCGGCCTCAGCCACTCTACTGACGCAGCACGTGCACAGAGAGAAGTAAGCGACATGACCAATGCACTGTTAAAGAAGAATGCGGAGACCTTGAAGATGGCTACTATTGAAACGGCAAAGGAAGCAGAAAGAGGAATTATCGATATTGAAACCTTAACTCAGACCAACCAGACCTTAATCAGTACCTTTGATGAGGTTATGAAGATTCAGGAGGACGGCAGAACTAAGAGAGCAGCAGCTGAGATTGAGCTTCAGAGAATTGAAAACGAAATGAGAACAAAGCTGTTAACCATGAGCAAGAATTCTGGTAAGGATGCAGAGCCTACCGCTTAATTAGGAGACAATATGGAATCAAGAGTACAAGAGACTATCGTAAGACATGATAAGGGATATAACTGCGCTCAGGCGGTGGCATGTACTTACTGCGATTTAGTAGGAGTGGATGAAGATACCATGTTCCGTATGACCGAAGCACTCGGCTTTGGTATGGGGTGCATGGAGGGTACCTGTGGAGCAGTGTCCGGTGCATGTGTACTTGCCGGCATGAAAAATAGTGGCGGTAAGGATCAGGCTCCCGGAACAAAGGCCTCTTCCTATCAGCTTTCTAAGGAAATCGTAAAGCGATTTATGGAGCAGAATGGTTCTTCTATCTGTAAGGAATTAAAGGGTGTAGAAACAGGCAAAGTGCTTCGTAGCTGCCCTGACTGCATTATGGATGCTGCAAAGCTTGTAGAAGAAATATTAGCTTAATATTGAATATAAAAAAGAGGGTGTTGCAAAAATTGAAATGCACGCCTTGGGGAATGCCTCCCCTGCGTTT
>F42_Fallow_Deer__coassemble_516_pt1 | contig 10526 bp, 6 predicted proteins | sample F42_Fallow_Deer__metabat2_low_PE_003 | metagenome-assembled genome bin F42_Fallow_Deer
TTATTTGTGATGCTCAAATTTATTCTCTATCCACTGCCTCTTTGTTTCAAACTTTTCCTCACTTAATCCTATATCCTGCAAATAAACACTAATGCCCTCTTTCTGCCATCGCATCATATTATACTGTACTTCCGGTGCCATACAGTTACGACCAACATTAATCACCTGTGTTTCTCCTGAACCAGTTTCCAGTCCCATGTAAAACTTCATTTGACTCAGCTGTCCATTAAAGCAGTATGTTAGATATTCATTGTTGTACGCAATCTCTGCCTGTGTTTCTTTATAGTCACTTATTCCTGAACAGATAGTTTCAAAAACAGAACCAGCCACACTACTCACATCCCCTACAGCGGAGAGAGTCTCATTCTCGCTATCAAGCTCTCCAACATGACTAGCCATATTTAACCTACCTGTAATATCCGAAGTATTCAAAGTAACATCTTCTACCGCATTAAACAGTTCAAAAGTATCCTTCAATGGGAACGGATATAAACCATCTACCAGTGCTACCGATGCATTAATCACTGTATTTTTCTTGATATTCTCCAGTTCCTTCGTGTTCTTCACATTCTCTGCTACATACCCGGTTCTCAAGGCATCAATTGCTGATAATTTTTCCATTACCACTTCCATACCATACTGCTCAGGTAACACTTCACCGGTTTTTCCATCTACCACATTAAGCTTATACTGATACTGACCATATTCTGTCGGGGTTTGTAAATCCATAACCTGCAAGTCGAAGACACCTTCCCTTAAGCCGACACCATAAATACGCTCCAAGTATTTCAAGTCATCCTCTCGGCTGACAATATCAAAGGAATCCCATAATGCGACTGTTCTGTTCAGTTTATCACCATAATTAAAATACTCATCCGTAATATAAATTCCAGCGTCATACAATTCCTCCATATTCTCACCGTATTTCAGACTCTGCTGCTGAAGTCCCGCAGCTATTAATGAGACATATTCTGGATAGGCATTATCAGCCGGACCATTCATGATATGGTCAATGTCCTGATTAAGCAATATATTAATCTGCTTCTGTATTTCAGCATTACCAACCTCAGAATCCGTTCTGGTTCCGAGAATCGCCTGATAAGTAGACAATTCTACTTTAGCAAAGTCACTCAAGCCCGACGGATCCACCCTATATGCGGCTTCATAGTTCCCTGCCGCCAGCTTACCGATAAATTCAACATCCGTATCGGTAAGTGCAGAAGCCTTCAGGGTAGCAATCTCATTCTCCGCATACCCCAGATTTTTAAGTCTGCTTATGGAATCCGCAGATACTTTTTCATTCATATCCACAGCGGTAATCGTATATAGATTCTTTTCCTCCACACCTTGGGCAGACGTACTAAGTGACACCTGCATACCACTATCGGTATTCTCAAAATCATAGGCAAAGTTCGCTGTATGTACATCTCCCACGTCCGAATGTAAAGTCTGCACCTCGGTAGGCATCATGCTCATTCTGCTCAGGGTATAATACAGCTCACCCTCTTTATTACTCCCCAATGCCCCTAAGAGACTGCCGTACTTCTCCGCATCAGGAACTACGCTGTAATCTCTGGCATAATCATACTCCCCATACTGCACTTTCACCTTGCCTACCACTCCGTAATTGATATCGCTCATAGCATTCGATAATGCCTCTAAAGCCTCACAATCCTGACTATCCCATGCTTCACGATAAGCGTCAGCCAGCGTCTGTACATCCTGACTTGTCCATTCTGCCGCGTCTCTTCCCGCTATTTCTACTGCGTTATAAAGTTCCTGATTCATGATTAACTCCCTCATCTATATCTACTGAATTATTTAATCTCTATCCAATTATCGCCGGCATGCTGTGTTTTCAAAAAGCTTACATACCCACGCCACCCATTCGGTACACTACAATACCGATTACTGTCGTAATAACCAAAAAAACAATACCAATAACTAAGTATCCGCCTTGAACCGATTTGGAATTCCCATCCACAAACTCATTCACATCCGCGGGATTCACTTTCAGTTTATAGTATTCACCCACTTTATATTGCTTTGAAGTATACTTATTATTCCATATGCGGTATTCCTTATCATCCAACCATACACTATAGGTTGGCATATATATAACTCTACGTCTGCCTTGCTTGGTCTTCATATGGCTTGTTGACACCTCGACACATTTTGCATTCACTTCATAAGTACATCGCTTTTTTAAATAAAGCATTTCCGATAAGGACATATGAATCATCTCCAATTCTCTGTAACCCTACACCATCAAAGAGCAGCCGTTTTCATTAATCAATCGGACAAAGTCATATGGCAAAATAACAGACTGCGGCTGTTATAAATACAGGCAATCTCCACAGCATGAAAAATCCTCTGATAATATTTCTCCCTATATCCTTCTTAAGGGCCTGTAACATGCAGGCCCTTTCATTTTCAGTCAATCTTCTCGGTTCCGTAATTCTTCTCCTTTGTATCAACTCAGATATTCATTACCAATGCATCAGGCCGTATCCGTGAATTACACTCGCACCTAACTGATACTTTTTAATCTTAACCGCATCTCCACTGTTTCCTTCGATAGTATAGACATAACTTGCGTCCTTTCCGGCTACCAGACCGGTATGATCTGCAACTCCATCTCCTTCCCAATCAAAGAAAATAACATCTCCCTTGGCAAGATCCGTATAGCTACCATCTTTCCATTGATTAATTCCTTGGAAATAGGGCTTTCCACCATATTCACAAGACGCATACCGCACTTCACCATGTTCCACTTCATTCATACACCAGGATACAAAGCAGGCACACCATTCCACACGTTCTGTGTAGCCCATATATCTCCAGAACTTATTACCACCGGCATAGCCCACCTGTGCCAATGCAATCTGAATAATCGCATCTCCATCCGGACGAGACCCTGGAATCATCTCTACCGCCATCAATTCAGCCTTTGTTAGATCACCAAAGCCTTCAAATACAAGTTTCATCATCTCTTCGCAGATTTCCAGACAATCCTTCAAGGTCTGTAGCTTTATCTTATCTGCCTCACTAGGTGACCCTAATCCCTCTAACTGCTCAATCGGATCATAGAAATACTTATCAAGCAATAAATAAATACCGTCTAGCTTTAAATGCAGATTCTTAACCTTATGACCATCACAAAGCTTATGTCCACTGCATGAATTAAATTTACATCCGAGACAGGTATAATCGGGATGATCTATTGTACAATCCTCCGGACAATCTGCTTCACACTCACCCTCATGACCATCACATTTTTTACTATCACAACAACTATAAGTATAACTGGTATGCGTCTCTGTTTTAACATTTGGACAAGTATTTAGTGCATGTCGCTTACCGCAAGCACTAGCAACCGCATTAGCAGTTCCCTCTCCGGTTGCAATGTCTTGACCACAATACTCTGTTGCTCCATCTGCACTCTCTTTTACAATCAGTGCGTCAAATATATTTTTTAATGCATCCCTGGCCTGCGCTTGTGTTGGCTGCAAATTATATTCCATCAATATGTATGCATTAAATATTGGCTGAATCATATTCACCAAATCTGTTTCGGAGTAAAACACCGCACTGATTTCATCATACGTCTGTCCTGTATAGGAAGTATTATCATCGAACTTTAATCGCACAATATGATATCCCGATCCAAAAGGAAAAGGCTTTTTTAAATCAGTAATTTCATCTAGCAAGTCATTAATGTACTTTGTCCTGAGATAAGGGACACCATATGTGGTATTCTCCAAAAATTCCTTGACATTTATCTCCGTCGTAGTTCCATCCCCATTATCTCTGTCAAATAACCCTCCAAAAAAACTGGAGGTTGCAAGTAATGGTATATTCATCGCCGAAGAACCACCACTGAAAGCTATCACTACAATCAATATCGGAACAAGTGCCCCTGCCCCAATCATCTTACCAAAATCAAACAAAGAAGACGTTAACGACTCCGCCGGATCTGTAAAGAAGGAGGTAATCTTATTCTTAAGGGAATTCCACTGCTTAAGAAGTGAATTCTTCCACATCCCAGCCATAGGATTCCACATAGCTGCTATGCCTCCCATACCCATACCTGCACCCACTGCCGTCTGGATAGTACGTCCTGTAGTCACTTTATTCTGTATACCGGTATTGATAGTCCACTTATTCACCATCAGATTATCGGAGGAAAGATTACCGATTAAGCCGTCCTCCTCGCCGCCCAGCATGCCAAAAAGACCAGAATTCTCTGACACGGTTGCATTATCCGATAGTCCCCAACTGCGTGAAGAAGTCCCTTTCTTACTTGAAAAGGAACGGATATAATCTCCCTTTTTCTTACCTTCATACCATGACAAATGCTTAGAAGGTGTCAATCCACCTGCCACTCCACCTATTAATGCTCCTGTTGCCGCACCAGTTGTCTTCTCTTCTTCCTCCGGGTGAAGCAGAGAGCGATTAGAACCTGTAGTGTAATTCGATATGGTTCCTACTGCATTCACTACAATACCTGCCTTAATGGCAGTCTTGATAATCGGCATCATAGAATCTGCAAAGGACTCATCCTCATCCTTGGCACGGTTCTGGTCGATGGTATCCAGCATCTTGAGACCGCCTACCATCTGCATTCCCTGAGTCATCATACTCTGCATGGATTTCGATGTCATCACATTATTACCCTGCAAGCTCTTGGTCTGCTTCATCACTCTATCCACAGAGGCATGCTTCTTCATAGCAGAAGTCTCCAGATGGTCACCACGAATACGTGCTTTCCTATTATCAAATCTTTCCTTTAGGATGCCTCCCTCTTCTTCCGTCATAATCCGACCTTTTTTATAACGCACCTCATTTCCAAGAGCTTCCGCCATCGTCCCCCTGGATTCCACATCACTGCTATGGTAAATCAGGTTCTCCGTATTATACCGAGACTGGGACAGATTCCGCTCCATCGCACGTTCCTGAGATTCGGCTTCCCTCTGACTTGCCGTCTGGATATTATCTGTGTGAATACGGTTCTTCTCATGATTGTAGTATCCCGCAGGTGCATTATAAGAAGCCGCACGCATGCTCTGATCCGACGATCTCTCTGCCTGCCCTACGCTTTCTCTAAAGCTGCTTCCCGGCTCTAATGTATGTATTCTGGATGTCTGACTACTTACGTTGTAACCAAGAGCCTCCGTCATATTACTCTTAGACTCTACATCACTGCTACAATATATCAGATTCTCCGTACTATACTGAGCCTGAGACAGATTATGCTCCTGTACCCGCTCATAGGAAGAAGCCTCCATCTGACTTGCCGTCTGAATATTATCTGTATGAATTCTCTTCTGCTGGTGATTATAATTCCCTGACGGTTGACTATAAGAGGAATAGTAAGAGCTGTGCTCCGACTGAGACTGCTCTGCTCTATTATTGTAACTATAACCACTTCCTGACTCCATGGTCTGTACTCTGGTTGCCTGACTATTCACACTATAACCCAGAGCCTCTGTCATATTGCTTCGAGACTCTGCATTACTGCTTCGATACACCAAATCCTCTGTCTTATACTGGGATTGGGACTGACTAAGCGACTGTGCTCTCTCATAGGAAAATGACTCTATCTGACTTGATGTCTGGATATTGTCTGTATGGATTCTCCTCTGCTCATAATTATAGTTGCTTTCCGGCTGACTATAACTCGAATAGGCCGAACTATACTCCGGCTGAGACCGATACTGGCTTTCAGGCTGGGTTCTCTCATAGGAAGATGACACACTCGGACTGGATGAACGAGCTGCTTCTGTCTGCACTCGTCTCTGGCTATAGTCATAGCTTGATGACTGATGAAGACTCATATCTGTCTGCCGAATCCCTGCTTCATTCCGTAATTCTTTCCCCACCATTCTCGGAGCGTGCTCCATCCCTGTGACAGTATGCACTTCCTTCATATTGGTATTCATCTGGGATGCAATTTCAAAACTATTATATTTCTTACCTCCAATGGTAATGGAGGTGCTATATCCTACACTTTTACGTTCTGTATTCTTTGCCATTCAATCTATCCTAACTGCAGACAATAGACATTTCTGTCTCTCTGCCATACTCTTTCTATCCAAACTACACAAATAATATCAATTCCAAATACAATAAAAAATAGCAGCCATACTGCAATACTTTCTTCTGCTTTTCCTTCCCATACTCAGACAGGAATACTAAAAGCAATCCCACAATCATCAGCGTCAGGTAATATATGTACAACATGCTTTCTCCTCCGCATACGACCAAAAGGCAGGAAAGAATTTCCAGCCTAGAACTCACCGAAACCCACCTGCCTTAATCAACCATCTTAAGCTACATTAAATAACTTTTCATCATCCCACTCATAAACCATTACATTTAAATACACTATGCAGCCTTCTTGCCACTATTTCCCTTTTTCTTGCCAAGCACTACACCCCCGGCAAGTGCCACAACTATCACTACAACGATGATAAGAACAGGTGACATTCCACCTGAGCCCGGCTTATTTCCGTTAGAATCCTCTCCGGTCATGAAGTTGTAGACAGCGTTGTTCTCTATGATGTAGTTGTACTGCCATTCCATAATTTTAAGATAAGCCTCAGCTAATGCAGCATCATATCTGCTATATACACTCTGTGTACTCTCTCCTACTACATATAAAAAAGAATCCAATGTTCCTAACACAGACTCATATGAATTTTCGGCAATCATCGCTAGCGGATTAACATACAATTCCTGCCACAACATCTTTTCAAACGTAGTCTTACTATCCCATTCCGCTTCTGTTCCTCCTGCGTAGAGGCAATAACAAGTACGATATATGGGATCTCCAATTTCTACAGTGGAGATATACGTAGCGTACTTATCACCGACAAGTATATCACTTGCTACTTCCAAATACTGGTTGAACACCTCATCTGCCTGTTCATTCCCGGTATCCACAGTATACTTGGCAATTACCTCTTCCTTAGTCATACCGGAATCATATTCCGCATCCGCATATACTGTAATTCCCATATTTAACACACATACAACTGCCAGCATCACGGAAAGCAGCATCTTTGCAATTCTCTGTCTCATATTCCTTACTCCCCTATTCTTGCTCATCAACGACTACTTCTTCTCTCTTCATAGAGCTTAAACCTCTGCCATCGGACATAATCTCACGAATCTGTCTCTGTACCTCTTCCTGAGACATATCCTCGCCGAACTTAGTAGACATCAGTCGGTACAGATAGCTCTCTGACGGGAATCTGTCTACGAATGGTACGATGACCTTCTCCGCAAAGAGAAGTCCGCTACCTGCATCTGCTCCCTGTACATAACCCATCTGTGCCGGTGAGATATTCAACATATTCGCAAGGAGCTTTAAGTCTTCACTGTTCTGGTTCAGCATCATGATAAAGTCAGAGTTACCAATCATACCTCGTGCCTGCTCGGATTTCAGTAAGTCCTCCACATTCTGAGTTAATCCGGTGATAACCAGACCATACTTACGTCCTCTCTTATACAGCTGCTTTAAGAAGTTCGCTGAGTAGAAGGACTGGAACATTACGTGAATCTCATCCGCATAACAATAGGTACGAACACCACGGTTCTTATTCTCAATCATTCGGTTCCAGATAAAGTCAAATACAATGATAAGTGCAATCTGTCTGAGCTGGTCTCCCAAGTCTCTCACATTGAATACCACCAGACGGTTATCCACTGCCACATTGGTTCTATGTGCAAATACGTCCATACTACCACGAGTATAGTATTCCACACCCTCTGCAACTGCCTTACCCTCGAAGCTCAGCTCCTTCTCCTTATCCAGCTCATTCTGCAAATCAAGCATGGTCGGAAGATATTCCGGGTCAAAATCATGTGCCAGATACTGCTCATAGCATCTGCGCACACTTCTATCCACGATGGTCTTCTGCTGTGGTGTAATTGTGGTAGTATCTCCGCCACGTCCCACACTAATCATACGCTCCACGATGGACATGATATAGTCGGATTTTTTCTTTAACGCCTTTTCCTTCTTTACAGCCATAGGTACATCATCACCATCGTCCTCATCCAGACCGTAATCCGGTGACATATCCATTGGATTGATGTGGGCATCACTGTCCGCACTGATTTTCAGCACCGTACCACCGAAAGCACGACAGAAATCTCCGTACTCATTCTCCGGGTCAATAATCAGGATACTGGTATCACTATCGTGTAATAATACGTTTAGAATCTCACGCTTGGTTGCGAAGGACTTACCGGAACCGGAGGTACCAAGTACAAAGCCGGATGGTGTCTTCATCTTCAAACGGTTAATTAATACTAAGTTATGGCTAATCTGGTTCAGACCATAGTAATAACCACCGGTCTGGAACAGCTCCTGATTCGCAAAAGGCATAAAGATGGAGGTACTCTCTGTAGTCAGGGCTCTGTCCACACTTACCATGGAAGGCGGATAACCAAACGGTAAGGTAATCTTATAGCCTTCCTCCTGCTGATAGGAAAGCGGCATAAGCTGGGAAGTAAACTTTCTCGCCTTACCCTCTACAATCTTACAGTTTTGGTCTAACTCTTCCTTATCAGAACCATGCACCATCATCGTGATGGTTACGAAGAACATCTTCTGGTTCTTGTTCAGCATGTCATCATACAAGGTTTCTGCCTGTGAATGGGCATCCTTGATGCTGTGCTGAATAGTTTCCGGATTGTAGCCCGCCTTGATGGCACGTCTCTCCGCATCAATCTTATCCTTCTCAATACCGGTAAGCTGCTTCTTAACAATCTTAAGTCCCTTATCCTGTGCAACCGGCTTAATATTCAGACTCACCGTTACCGGGAAGTCATTATCACACAATTCAAATAAGAACTCGTCTGATAAGCTTGCCGGAAGGTTATTTAAGTAAAGTACCCTGTAATGCTCATTCTCAATTTCAAAGTCCTTCTTATGGAAGACCATGCTGGAAGGTGCTATGTAATCTAAACTACTGATTCCCTGCGCCTTAATGAAATCATAGTCAATATTGAACTCACCCTCACGTCCCTTACGGAACTTATCATGGTAATACGCAAGACGCTCTGTAGTAGATAATACAGTAGCGTTACTTCCGATTTTACGCATGTTATCGATAATCTCGGCATCAATCTTATGGAAACGAAGCAATGCTTCGATAGGATAATCCGCATCAATGGTTACGGTCACAAACTTCTCTACCTGGATATCGTTTCTACCTGCAATAATCTGTCTGCGGAGGATGCTGTTATACTCTCTACGATGCACGTCATAGTCATCTCCGGTCTCCTTATAGAAGATTCTGCTCTCCTGCTCCTTCAGGGATACCACTCTGTTGTCAATACAGAATGCGAAGTCCATATCCTCTGAAAAGTAATTTAAAAATTCGCCAAGCTTACAGAATATCTGTACCTGCTCCTCTTCCTTGGCAGTCTGATAGTTAATATCCTGAATTCTATAGACCTTAGAATACTTATTGGGCTTTACCTCAAACATTCCCTCTTCGTAATCCGCAATGAACGGAATACTCTTCTGTGTAGTCTTCGGGATTACGGTCTTCACGGTTCTACGCTTTGCCATAGCCGTATTCTTCTGCTGAACCTTCTTGCCCTTCTCCCTAAGCTGCTTCTTACGCTGCTCTAAGAGCCATTTATTATACTTCGTCAGCGTTGCAATCTCTTTCTTATTCAGAATGTAGTAAGGATTCTCCTTCTGCTTCTCCTGAATCTCCTGTGCCTTACGCTCTAATGGAGTCTGCTTCTTATTCTTCTTTTTCTTTTCCTTTTTCTTCTTAGAACCCTTGTTCTTATTCTTCTTACCGCCGTTTCCTGTAGTCAGAAGGTCATTGGTCATAGGGTCATGGTCGCGAAGCTCCGTATCTCCACGCTCCTCCGCCTCTTCCATCAGTACGGAACGCTCAATACTTGCAAGCTGCTTCTCCTTCATCAGCCTCTTTCTCTCCTTAGAAGACTTCGGTGCCTCCTCCTTGTACGCCTGATTCTGCCAGTCACGGAAGGCGTTTTCCGACTTGAAGAACCTCTTGATAGGATTGATAAATTCAAAGGTAACCCATGCTATCGCAAACTTCTCCATCGGCATACCATTGTACTTAAAGAAACCAATCGCACCAATCGGTACTGCTATACCGATAATCAGCCAAGATAAGGTATCCTCGGATAAATAATCCTTGCCAAGCATGTATAATGGTACGCAAATAGCAATAGCAAGCACAGATGCAATCAACTGTCTTGCATTCAAACCAAACATAATCTTCTCTTTATATTTACGGATTTCCTCCGGTATTCTTACTGCAATCATTCTTAACTCCTTTACATTGCATTAATCATGCTCTTTGCCAAACTGCTACCTTAGATATTATTAACACCAACAAAATGAGCGCGTATCTTAGTAAAACCCCTAACTGTAATAACAAATCCTGACCCGCATTATCAAACAAGAACGCAAAAGCCAATTACGCCGCCTTCTTGCCACTATTTCCCTTTTTCTTGCCAAGCACTAC